>Ga0065715_10088934_pt1 | contig 23617 bp, 22 predicted proteins | sample MisBulReplicate1_FD_59102 | JGI IMG/M metagenome (GOLD analysis project Ga0065715, IMG submission 59102) | Miscanthus rhizosphere microbial communities from Kellogg Biological Station, MSU, sample Bulk Soil Replicate 1 : eDNA_1 v2 (version 2) | ecosystem: Host-associated > Plants > Roots >...
CGTCACTGCCGCCACCTCCGTCACTGCCGCCGCTGTTCTCATCATAAGATTGTGCAAATACAAAATTGGGTGAATTAATTACAGTAAATAAAAGCACAATAAGGAATATTGGGACTGCGTTTAAAATCCATAATTTCATAGAAAAAATATTAGTATTTATCTCACATCATCAGACTCCATTTGATAATTTGTAGTGCATATGAGTGAAGCCATCCATAGTTTACATTTAGAGAAGGTAGATTTTTTAAACCCCTTGATACTAACTATGCTACTATTAATAGTATCAAAGTACATGGCCAAGAGACTGACGTAGCTGTTGGAATAACGTGTATGAATAAAACCCTGAAACATAGTAACTTCTTTACATATTCCAATTATACCTAAGTATGTACACTTAGTTGGCATAAGATAACCAAGGCGGAAATGACTCTTAAGTCCAGCTAATCTCAATTGATTACTTCTAATGAAAACATTTTACTTTTCAGCTCCACAGCTTCACTAGCTAATTGTAGAGAGGATATGAACGTCTCTTGTATTTCCTTTTTTCCATAATCAAAACATCTTTGCTGATGCAAAATATGCTTGACTTGCATCAAAATTTCATATAGGATCCATTTATCCTCTGCACTTTCAATTATCGTTGCCAATTTTTTTAGTGAAATTCTTAAAGCCACAATCGCTTTAACAAGTAATCTCTGCGTTATCTGATGGTCATCCCTATTTGAGAAGTCATCAAACCAATATTTATCGATATTTTTATTTACCATATCTCTTACTATTTTGCGTACCATTCTTGAGGATAGGGGTCTACTCTGGATCATTTCTGTTAATCTGGCTTGAGGAAGTTTCTCTGTAATTGGTAGCAATTCTCCTACTGTGGATACATTAGCATCCACGTCGGAAACTAAGTCTACAATGTCCTTTGGTAACTTTGTTAATTTTATCCATTTGCATACGTAACTGATACTCTTAGACAATTTTTTTGCAAGTTCTGAAATACCGCCCCATACAAATTTGTTTACGTATTTTCTAAATGCTATGCCTTCTTCTGTTGGGTTCAGACTATGTCTTTGTATATTCTCTATGATCGAAACTTCAGCTGCTGTTTTATCGTCCAACTCTACCACATGACACACTATCTTCCGCCAACCCAAGCTTTTGCAAGCATTTAACCTTCTGTTCCAGGGGACTACTTCAAAATTATCTGAACAGTTCGTTCTGACCATTAGAGGTTGTAGTAAACCGACCTTTTGTATAGACATAGCCAGTTTGCCAAGGCTGGAGGTGATTGATCGCATGTCAATGGCGGATAAGGTTATAACCCAAATACTAAGCTCTTCTAATGACCCAGTTAACGAATTCCAACATTCATACAACATGGAAACATTCACCTTTGTTTAAGGCTCTCGACCAAAACGCAAAGGCCAATCAAGGGGGTATCATAATTATAAGCCATGGATGACAAAGTAACAGTCTTTGGTAGATTAATTTCCTTTATTGAGATAAGCGACAGAGCATTTTTAGCGCCAGTAAAACCATTCATATTGATATCCGTTTATATATTGTCTATATTCTTTAAACAATGCTTACTTTTCAATTACTGATCGTAGAATCACTATTTCTGTCTCACTGAATTTATTAATGTATTCAGATATGCTAGATAAGCAGACTTTCATGTAAATCATTGTAAACGTGTAATTGAGATGTCCCAGATGACGACACGTCTTTATTTATAACAGCGCCAAATTTTTCGTTCTAGTTTAAATTTAATTAAATATATACCAAATTTTGGGTCGATATGTCAGTTGCTTTCAACTTATGTTGTATTTCTAATGAATCTTTATCGTGTTCAGAACAATTTTTTCGGCGCCGAAAAATAATGACCAAATTTTAATCCAATTTTCTTGTTTCAACCCAATATGATTTCAGTACATAAATGCTAAGCGAAGAATTCATAGATACTTACTAATAGCCCAACCGATAATAGAAAATCATACGCAGCGAGTAATTTCAATTTTTTTGTGAAACTTAATAAGGAACTTATGATAAATATTATTTCAACAAACAGTGATTGAAGACACATCTAGTTCAAAAGGAATTTATAATTGATATATCGGTATCACCAAAGGGAACAATTAATACATTGAAGAGTGAAGGTATTGATCAATTTGCAGTCATTACCAGTCCTCAAAACAGAATTGTCATTCTATCGTGCAATATTATCAGAATTTTGCTCAGCTTATAGATAAGCAAGTTACTTATATCATAAAAAGAAATTTGGACTAATCACAAATTTTGGACAAGATTTGTTAAATGCGTTACTCACAAAGAAGACAGACAGTAACAATAAGTACCTGCAGAAAATTGATTTGTTTACATACAACATCAATGTCCATGAGCCAACTGCATCATTCACAAGTTACTACAATAAGTTATTTTCATGGTTACCGTAGTCTTCTATGCTCCAAACTTTATTAATCACGTCTGTCTATCACTACAGTGCAATAATTATGCAAGTTCATCAAGAGCGTAAGACTACGGCCGGTCTAACACTCTCAGATTGGACCAAAAAATTCTGGGAATGGCTCTTTCAACTAAGTGACGAAGCGAATCCAGTGACCGTGGTTGGTCCATCTAGACCATGGCGTTACGCTGGACGGCAACCCACTCAATTCCAAAAAGAATGTATGGAGCAGTATGGAGAGTCTGTATGGTTCATAGCTCCGGCCCCTTATTCTGAACCCAATAGTGTAATACAATTAAATATTCCCATCGGCAATTGGTGGTTTCTAATAGGTCCGGCTATTGCGTGTTCGTCCAAGCAGCTTTATCCCTCTCTTGACACGATAGATAAAGTTCGTATGCATGTGAAGGAAGATATTAACAAGACAAACGAGCTCTGGACTATATTCGACGGTTTTTCAATTCCATGGTACTATGTAGACAACACGGCTAGTCTCATAGAGATTAGAAATGTTCAAATAAAAGAATCAAAGAATATGTCACACCAAAATTTAGAAGAGGACACTATACAAACACTTCAATGTGGTTATTGGAATTTTGTCGAGCCGGTCATACCAGGAGAACATCTCTTGACAATACATTCAAAATCCTCGATATATCGAGTCGATATAACTTATCAGCTATCTGTAACTGGTCCATCGAATCCCAATTGACATAGCGATCGATACTCTGATAATTGTGGATCTAATTTAATTCGACTTGTCCCAAATGGGGTCATAATGAGCCAAACGATTAAAAATTATTCATATTTTCTAGTACACTCATAACCCCATTTTCCCGGTCTACTTTTTCAAGGATATATTTTGTCATTGAGTAACTTTTTAATTTAATTAAAACTAAATGGTATACCACTTTCGGAGGCTTACGAATTTCCCGAGTATTTAATTCTTGATCCTTTTCTTCAGTGTAGTGTGTAATTCGGTTTTCGTGTTCCTACTTGCAGTAGTAAACCTAAGGGCCTTTATATAAAATTTGATACAATTTAGTGAAGCATGCATGTTGCACGCAAAAAATTAATTTGGAATAGTGCTCACCTAAAGTCTTGCTAGCGGAGGTAAACTCACTGATCGAGAATTATCATGGGTAATACGGATTCAAACTCATCTACGCATTACGCATAATATAAGCGACATCTTGTCAAAAACCCAACATCGCGTACAATTTACAGACAAGGCTTCGAATTTATTGACCCTCCAACAAATGGTCTAAAATCGTTTAGAGTAGGTCTGAACTTCATAAGCTTCCAAAATGACCCTATAAGATTATTTTTCTATATTGACTGATCCATTGATCCACGCTGGTTGGGAAAAGCCAACTTTGTTTGACTACCTGAACTATTAGGCAAGAACATTCTATCTGTGATATCTGCAGGAATGTTCTTTGTATCTGAGAAGGAATGAGATTTTCCAGAAGTCTCTATATTTCTTTAGATGGCTATTGTCATGATTAATTATCAATTAATATTTGATTCAACAATCCTCAACTCTTTTATCATATTTAGCTCAATTAGATCTACTCAAATATATTCTCGTAGGAGCAACGAGTGCATACAACGCTGAATATATCAATGCACAGCGATATACTGCCATGTGGAAGCTAAGTTGAAACCTGCGAGACTATATAAAAAAATTTTAAATTGTTATGATTCCCTAATATTTTTGTACCTTACTTTGTTAGAAAGTATTAATTGTGACTTTCAGACAATACTACAAAAATTGAATGTTACTACAGTACATTAAATCGTTCAATATTGTCATTTTTAGAGCTTATGAGTTTGATAACAATAAATTCTAACCATGATTGTCTTTGTGTTTATATACTACTATCATGATAGCATATTGATGGTTGATTTTTATCCGCCTGGTAGTTATGACGAGCATATAGTATCGTATTGGCAAGGTATGTTACGAAAACCGAAAGATCAGAGCCCTGGTCTTGACGATGATGGCAGACGAACTGACGTTTCAGGTAATCCTGTTTTTTTGTCATGCAATATTAGAGGAGGAACAGTAACTAGAAATATAGGAAATATTTCTCCTGATAAAAGTATATTTATTCCCGTTAATCCGGTTGTAATAAGTGAGCCTGAGGCAAATACAAGTGATGTTGCTCTACTTCGGAAACATGCTAAAGAAGATGAGGATTCTACTAGCAAAGTAACTCTTACAATAGATGAGGACACATATGATGTGAAGGAATTACAAAAACACCGGTGTCAAAATCCTGTTGGACCCTTTGAAGTTGAGATTCCACGCAATGCATTGGATGAATTAAAGGAAGGGAACTGGAAAGCTGTAGCCGACGGATATTATGTCATGATAAAACCTCTCGGTCCTGGAAAGCATACCATAAGGTTTGAAGCGAAAGTGGACTATCCGTACGCGCAAAAACCGCCGTGGGAGCAGGATGTTACCTATAAATTTGAGGTTAAATAACCATTTTTTAAAATAGTCACTAACCACCGCATAAAATGCCAGACGCGAATGTATCAATTGTAATAGCTCTACCTAGTTTATTTTAATTGCTGCATGGGCATAAAATACGCTTCCAGTTGTTCATTTAAAAGGGAAATATGGCACATGGCATACTATATAGATTATCTACTACAACGCTAATTCTAACAGCAAAAGTTTGTTGAAATTGGTGAGCCGGATAACCGGATCAATCATCTGCTTGAATGTGTACCCTTTTAGTAGTTGAATATATTAAGTGATATTTCTTGTAAAACCCAAAATTGCTTGAGAACCCAGTAGTTCGATCTTTAATTATACTGCATCTATATCGTAAGAGGCGCCAGCACTAAGCCTTCCATTTTCACAAGACCCCTCAAAATGAATCGCGTAGTTTCCTTTTGGAATTGGCTTTAAAAATATCCAGTATCCGTCGGCAGCAGCATGAGTTGAGCCCGTATTTTTTATATTGAATGCGTTATCTTCAATCACTGTTGCTTTTACTATTTTCGGATCAGCGGCAATACGTATTGGATCATATTTTTTATTATTAATAAAAATGTCTTTCCTTATTACGCTGTTCACATCCTTGTTTACATGTCTTAGAAGATCATCGTAGGTCTTTAGATAAAATGGAGGCCCAGAATATTCCAAGAAACTTGCCATACAATTTAAAACAGGAATCAGTACACTTCTGCCAGCCTCCATTGTTATTTTTCTTCGAGGAAAAATCCTCTTTTCTGCATTCTCTTCTGTAGCGAAATTTCCTATCAAGTACCAAACATCTGATGATGGTTGATTTGTATTCCATCGAGATCCAGTGTCATCAAGAAGAGGACTTTTTCCTTTTGGGATCGCCATTATCCAATCCCACCATTTAACTGTCCATTCACCATATGTGAAGCCATAGGGCTTATCTTCAGCACCGAAAACTTGGATTTCGTGAAATGCTTCTGTCGTCACATTGTTACATAAATAACCTTGCCTTATTATTGTTATGAAACTTGAATATCAAAATAACGACTTAATTAAGATCTAAACAAATACAGGTCAATCTATATTTGAATAATAATTTCCTCGTCGGTGGACTGAAAGAGATACCATTAGGGAGTATCATTTAATGAAAGTAACAGTTTAACAAAGATTGATCCAAAATTAGTAAACCTGAAAGTTGGTGAAAAGTGATAAGTGGATAACACATTATAACTAATCTTGTTAGGTTTACCAAGGTAATTGATTGGGTATTATTAGTTACACTATGGAAAATGTTTAATTTTGACTGCATTTTGTCGACGCTTCCACAATTTAATCTACAAACTAGGATAATTCAGTAAAATTGATAAGATCAGTTAGTGAGTACCAAATAATATTGGGTTGTCAAAACCATTATCATTACCCCTTAAAAGTGTAAAAAAATATGTATCTCCAAATGGTAACATATCAATACGTGTAAAATCTGTCCATGAAACACTTGCCAGAATTGGTCCAATTTGTAAAAGTATTGGCGTAACCAGAATTTCAGACGTAACCTATATGGACAAATTGTTCATACCAAATTATAGTATATTCTTACCTGGCACTCAGGATTCAATATGGGTATACAGTGGAAAGGGAGTAACAAAAGGGCAGGCACAGGCTAGTGGGTTAATGGAATCTGTAGAAAGATTTTGTTCTCTGTCGGACAATTATTCTAAAAATTATATACATGGAACTTATTCTGAGCTATCGAAAACATATGCTAAAGTAATACATCCGGACGAAGTAGTGGAACCAATTTTATCGGAATATGATGAAAAGTCGTCCGTATTAGATTATGTTCCGGGATATGATTTGCAAAACAATCAAGAGGTTTTGGTTCCTGCAGAACTAGCATTTTCGAAATTTTCCACAAAATCTCACTCTAACCATGCATTCCCTTACTCTCACACAAATGGCCTTGCGTCAGGCAATGTTTTGGAAGAAGCAATATGTCATGCGTTATGTGAAGTCATAGAAAGGGATGCTGTCAGTATCGCAGATCTATGCTCTTCAGCCATACCATATACTATACTCAAAGACTCAAATCAGCTGAAAATTTCTAAAGATGAATTTATAGATGACCCAAGTATTTTTCGAGAAGTAGATATTTCCGAAGAGCTGGATGAGTACCCTCCTCTTAAATTTTTGATAGATAGGTTCAATCAGGTTGGACTTCCCTTGGTGATAAAAGACATAACACAAAAAGATATTGGTATTCCTACATTCGTTGCAAGCAGTATTGAATCAATAACTAGCGATTATGGGTACTATGCGAAAGGATATGGAACACATCTTAATTCCAAGATTGCTCTGATGCGCGCCATAACAGAACTCTCTCAGACAAGGGCGGGGAATATTCAGGGTGCGAGGGACGATCTAAGAAAAATACGATATAACGAAGGCGATGAAATTTATAACAGAAAATGGGAATTCATGCGCACTTCATCATCCACTGATTACAATACTTCAAAGAACAACTATGCTATTGCTCTTTCTGAAATCAAATCACATGTAAAAGATGATATCCTAGATGAAATCAATTGTATACTGAATGGTTTGAAAAACGCGGGACTAAAAAGAGCAATAATCGTTGATTTAACCCATCCGAATGTTAGAATACCTGTCGTCAGAGCCATAGTTCCAGGACTCGAGACTTTTGAAATTGCGAAACTATTTACAAGTACTGAATTATTCATGGGTAAAAGGGCGAAATTATTCTTTCAAAAAATCCAGCGTTCAAAACTATAGAAGTATTTGTGTCAGTTATTGATAATTGCACTTACATGTGAGCTCATCAAATGAATCTTGTAAAAGATAATAGGTCATGAAGGAATAACTGTCAAGTTTGGAATTACAGACTAATTGACTCTGAATCAGTTGTGCTGAAGACTAGTCACGTCCCCTGGTACCTTTGAAACACGTGTTTTTTCTACGTACTCTATTGATGCTCGACCATCAAATATTGCCCTCACTATTGTAAACAATTTACGCATATGCCACATACCACAATTCAAGTAAATAAGTTTTGCTTGTTGGGATCACTAGGCAGTAAATTCCTATTTTGGGCTAAAATCGCGCAGTTCTTAATGTCCATTTTTGCTGAAGGCGGCAACTTGATTCTATTAACTCCAATGACCAAAATAGTAAAGGCAATTAAACTCGAAAACCTTTAACAATTTGTTAGAATGCTGTCAAGGGCCTCATAATATTGAGAAGATGAGTAATACTAAATACACATCGAAAAGCCATGCAAATTTCTGACATTTGAATCATGTTTTCTTGTGTTTCTTTTTTAGCTCTAATATTACGTCATTGACTATTTCATGCATGTCGGTCTCTGTCAATTCCTGTACTTCATTTTCTTGTTGCAAATTTTTAGAGAGACTCATTAGCTCTTTAACATTCTTCTCCATCTCTAATTGATCCTGGGACGATGCTATGCTGCTTAACAATTTCATATTATTTTCGATTTTTTTATGTAGATCTCTGCGAAGTTTTTTATCACGAGCCGCGAGTATTGCACTGTTATATATTCCTACGTAGACCATGTAAGAAGCAATGCTCATAAAGGCGATTGATACTGCACCCAATGGTGGATATGAAGAAATAATAAGGCTGCTGATATCTTTTGAAGCAAAAAGAAACATGATACCAATGCCAGTAATTATCAGTGATTTTCTTTGTTCCCTATCAGTTATAACTTTGGCTGCAATAGCTAGAAAGGCCATGCCAAAAAATGCACCACCAATTTGAAGGTTTGAGTTTATTAAAGTATTAAAAATTTGGTAGCCATATATATCGGAATTTAATTTAATCGAAGCTAAAATATTATCTACCTGATGACTTGAAAAGTAATATAATGCTACTTCATATTTGGGCAAAAAGACTATCAGCGGCAAAACGAAAATGATCCAGTAGACAAGTTTGTTCCTGTGCTTAGAATATTGCTTCAACATCAAAACTGTAACGAGCCATGCCAGCAGGAAGGAAAAAAAGGAGGTGATATCGTACAAGTTGGCTAGAATGTTGATGGCTTCCGGATTTGGATTTATGAGCACACCCATCATAACGCTACAGGATTTGTATTTTATGAAGTTAGAATGAGACCCTGAAACCACCCAGACGTAAACAATGCCTATCGCTGAATTAGTACAGAGAACTAACATCACAAGCCCATACGTCATGACCAGATAGTTTTTACCTCTAACAAACCAGCGCAGAAACTGTATTGCTGCAATTGCCAAAAAAGCAGCCGATGAAGCGAGAGATAAGTATATTATCGTATAGAAAATTGCGCTATAGTAAAGAGATGCCATTTTTATTTGTCCATATATGATGAACAAGAACGACATTATAGCAAGTTGCGCTATCAATATTGCCAAAAATGTGATTTTTCTTATCATAATTTTTGGGTATTTAAGAGTTGATGAAAGTTTCAATAGGAAAGCGTTAATCAAAGTAAAGATAACACAATAGATTAGAAATAATTCTACATTTGAAATATTAAATGCCCTGCTTTGTTTTGGAATGCAGAAAAAGTCTATATTGGAAGCAAGTATAATTATTAAAATGCCCGATATGCAGACTAAGAACAGTAATGCAGTAGACCTTGATTGAAGCCTGCTGTGCTGCTTGTTGCTTGTGCTCATGATCCTGGTCTAATGTTTTGCCTTTGGGTAACGCTTACATGACTCATAAAATAGAATATTGATAAAGGCTATCCTGTGAAGTCATTTTACACTTAACTTGTAAGTGACATCTGTTTCTTGATCCCATCCCTTATCTCCGGCTAAGCCTGCAGTTCCTTCTATAACGGTTTTGTATCTAAGTTCATGATTCCCAGGTGTAAGGTCAGGAATAAGCCCACAGAAACAATGAATTACCGCTTTATAAGTGTGCGGCGAGGATTGAAAATCTTCTGGTTTTTGATAAGAATCAGTGGCGAATCGTGATTTGTTAGTTAGCGTAAGATCAACTAAACTAGGGGTTAATATTAGTTTGTAGTACTTATTACCAGGATATTTATCATAAATAAGTTTCAAATTGTTCACATCTTTATTATTTACTTTGGTATTTACAATCTCTTTACCATCAAGCCACGCCTGCACCGTTACAATTCCTTTATCTGAATCCAATGCACAATCTAAAATTTTCTTATAATTCTGCACACCATAGAGATCTATAGTTCCGCTATCACACCATCCCCCGTAAAATGGGAAGAATAATGGAATCCCTGACTTTATTTCACATGTTTGGCTGACTGTTCCTTTACTGAATGGATCAAGAAGAAAATTTACAGCCCCTGACTTAATTACACATTGATTTCCTTCCTCGGGTAATTGGTCTGTTGGTACATTTACGTTCCAATTATAATATTCAGCAAGCAGTTTTTGCAGTCTAGTCTCATTAGCATTTACAGTAGTATTTTTTATGGAGGTATTGTTTACAGCTGAGTTGTTTACAGTTGTGTTGTTAACAGCTGTGTTATTTACAACTGTATAATTAACACCACTTGACCAGACCGAACCAATAGTCGAAAGACTCAGCAGTAGAGATAAGGAAATACATATTAAAAAAACTCTCATAACAAACAATTTAATCAATTGGGTTATAAGGATTACTTGTATAATGATATGTGATCCAATTATACCGAGTGTTAATGTCGCACTTTACATTTGAGGTTGCCACCGGCAATCATTTAAATCTTGATACATTCAATATTTCTTAAAAACTAATTTTTTCATTTCAGTGAATATTCTTTTGCTTGTATTGATTTGATTAATATGATTTTTTTATTTAATTGCGGAATTGGAAAATATCTGACTTAACGCAAGATGGGATAAATTTAGAGATGTACAACACAAGGTAGCAGCGTCACTAGAAGAGACAGATAAAGCCTTTGCACAAAGTGAAGCTCTGCGAACAACAATGATAAAGGCAATGGCAAAGTTCCCAACCATCAAAGATTTTGTAGAATCAAAAGAGGATCAGGAGTCAATAAGTAATATAATAGAATTCGAGCAAGACACCCAAGCAGATATAAAAAGTCATTATGAAACTTTCGCCAAGATGGCAGGAAGTGAATCGAAGGATCACCTGATAAGAGAACTTGCACCGGTAGAATCAAAGTTAGTACCAGCTTCTTCAGGAGTAACTGCAGGCACATCAGCTTAAAACTTACAAGAAAATCTATCATCGATAATAGTATCTACGGATAGTAAATACAAATATGTGATTCGCTGACCCCCATTAACGTGTATCAAAGTTCTTAATGTAGAATCAATATTTCATGATACTAATTAGAAATCTTGATTAATTATCAATTGCACGTTCTGAAGTCCATCAAAAGGCAAAGTCAAACCAAAAATCATGCTGTATTTCCGTCTTCTACAGGAAGGTCAAGTCTGTTTCCCCACTCTCCCCATGAACCAAGATACATCTTTACATTCTTGTAGCCCAACACCTTTAGGGCTACGTATGAATTGGCAGCCCTATACCCGCCTTGACAATATGTTATTACCTGCGAATTCTTTGGGATCTTAGAGTAGATATCTGATAACTTTTCTCTATTTTTAAAAGTATCGTTCTTTATGTTACTACTCCAATCGATATTTATTGATGATGGAATATGTCCCCTCCTTGCGGCTCTTACTTCATTACCGTTGTATTCTTCTTTGGAACGAGCATCTACAATGACGACATTTTTGTTGCTTATTGAATTTTTGACCTGATTAGCAGTTGCAATCACATTAGAATTGGTTTTACCGCCAAATCGTGTGTTCCTAAACTGGTTGCTCTTTACTTCGATTGGCAATTTTTCTCTTTTCCATTTTTGGAACCCACCGTCTAGCATACATACCTTTTTGTGAAAGAAATAAAGAAGCAACCAAACTCCTCTAGCAGCGGCCATGCCAGAAATATTATCATAAAAAATCACCGCACTATTTTTTTTAATACCAATATTAGATAGCAACAATTTGGTTTGCCTGTTAAAGTCCCTCATACCTATTTTGCTAGTATCAAACCAATGTAACTGAAACAGGTCAATATTTATTGCTCCTGGAACATGACCATTTTTATATTCTGAAAAAGACCTTGCGTCAATAATTATGAGATTATCTTCTTTTTTGATTAGATTGTTGAGGTCTTGTGACGTAATTAATAAGTTCAATGGTATAGGCTAAAGAGCTGCGGTATATAATATTGATAGCCATTATAATCTCCATGTTTAGCTTGTACCGCCTAATCGAGTTTTCTCGAAATTTCTTATTTTGACTTTCTTTGCATTATATCAAGAACTTGCCTATCTGTAATTTGATCAAAATTCCGATAATATTGCTCAATAGATACAAAGTTTCTGTTTTGGGGACTAGTAATTACTTCAATTTTATCAACTTCTTCATTTCTTAACTTATTAATGGTTCCTTTTGGAGATATCGGTAAAGCTATTATAAGTCGTTTTGGCATCAAAGTCTTTCTTACACTCCGGATTGTAGCGATAAGAGTGGACCCTGTAGCGGATCCATCGTCCACAATAATTAGGGTTTTGTTCTTCAAAGTGCCGTCCATTTTTGAAACAGATCTTTTGTTTCCCTGATTTAATAATTGGATCATACGATTTATTTCTTTGAGCTGATATGATTTTTCACTGTCAATATAATTATGAGATATATCGAGTTCTGTAATTATCAAGTCATCGAGATATGTAGTGCCGTCTTCTGTCACTGCACCAAATGCTAATTCTTCATTATGTGGGGACCGGAGTCTCTTAACCATAAATAGATTAAATTCACAGGCTAATTTTCTTGCAATAACTTCTGCGATAACCAATCCTCCTCGAGGAATGCCAAGAACGAGCGTGTTATTTCTGTCCTCCTTTTTGACTATCTCCTTTAATGTATCTCCTAGGATATTTCCTGCAGATTCTCTGTCCTTTATTTTTAATTGAAATTTACCAGTTATCCTATCAAATATCAAAGATACTGACAAGTGCTTACATAGTACAAATATTAAATCTTATATTATTGAGTAGAACTTAATATGCTTCTTTTCCATGACGAATTAGGTACTATGAGGATGTATGAACTATCGGATAAAATTGTTTTTTAACCACTCTGTAGATACATTTGCGACCCTCTCCATAGCGCCTTCCTCTTCGAACATATGAGAGGCTTTTGGAACTGTGATGAGTTGCTTTTTCACTGCATTTCTTAAATCCTTTATCGTTTTTTTATTAATTTTGATAAGTGTTTTTTCTTTACCGCCAACGATAAACAGGCAAGAAGTGACTATTTGTGACAGTTGATCGTTAGTTATCAAATCGGATCGTCCACTGCGAATAACTATTGATCTGATATGAAATTTGGTTGCACATGTCAGCGCAGCTGCTGCGCCTGTACTAGAAGCAAAAAAAGCCAGTTCTAAATTACAATCTTTGAGAAAATCCATAACCCATCTAGTCACAATTGAGAGTCTCTGTGTTAGTAACAATATGTTGAATTTATTAAATGTGCCACCAGGCACCTGCGATATGATATTCTCTAGTCTTGTATCAGATTCTTGTTCTTCTTTCGTTAACAAGTCAAATAGTAGAGTTCCAATGCTATTTTCATTAAATTTTTGTGACACTAGTTGGTTTCTAGTGCTTTTCTTGCTGCTCCCACTACCATGAGCAAAAATAACAAATCCTATCGAATTATCGGGTATGACTAGATTGCCTTCCAGAAACATTTGAGGGACTGTTTCGGTGAGTGGAATTTTGACAACTTCTTTTATCAAGATACTTTCCAATAGTATCTTTAGAGTCTGTTAAAAATATGTCTTCGTACTTAGATTTAATCGATTGAAATACTGTAGAATTATTTTGCAGCTGAACTAATTTGTTTAATTCTTTATCTCTCACTTATCGAGAATTTAATATCAAGACCATGTTCTGGTTTGAATTGGAGTTCATATTTTTCATCCAGACTTAATGGAATCAAAGCTACGTTACCTGTACGACAAGCAGGACACTCGTAACTTTCTATTTTAGGAAAAATGGTTGCAGTCCAATAACATGACTCACAAAGTGCAAATAATCGATTGCCATAATCATATTTTCTTTCCAGAATTAGTTCAGTCATATTTTATCTGAGGAAATAGTGAATGTTAATCGTTGCCCTGTGTAATTACGTAGATCATATAGCATCATTTACTAGTATGATTTTAACTTCGTTCGATAATAAATTTCATTATCTACAATAATCGGCAATTTCACTTGCCGCGCTCAAACTATCAGACCTTTAACCCAGATGAATATAGTTTACGGTGCTGTATATAGATGCGTAGTTACTATGGTAAAAACATGGTAAATAATTATCAACTAATTTTATTCAAGGTGATCTATGCTAAAAAGCAAAATACTCATAGGAATTATTGCAGCTATACTTTTGACAACATCTACAATAATGACAGGTGCTGTATATGCTCAAAACAAGGTAACAATCAACGGAGCAGGAGCAACTTTCCCATTCCCATTAATAGACACGTGGAGGGTAGAATACCAAAAACCACATCCCGATGTAAATATCAATTATCAATCTATTGGAAGCGGTGGCGGTATTAAGCAGTTCACAGCAAAAACAGTAGATTTTGGAGCCACTGATGCGCCTCTGTCAAAGAATGAAAGCCAGCAGGCCAAAGGAGCGGTACATATTCCAGAAACAATTGGTTCTGTTGTTGCAGCTTATAATATCCCAAGTATTCCTGACAAAGGACTAAAATTAACAGGTGAAGTTCTAGCGGACATATTTTTAGGCAAGATTACCAAGTGGAATGATCCCAAAATCCAGGCCTTAAATAAGGATAAAACACTGCCAGCAGATGACATAGTAGTAGTACATAGATCAGACGGTTCAGGTACAACCTTTGTTTGGACTGATTACTTGTCAAGTGTAAGTCAAGCATGGAAAGACCAGTTAGGTAAAGGTAAATCAGTTCAATGGCCAGTAGGTATTGGAGCACCCGGAAATGAGGGAGTAGCAAATGCTATTAAAGGGAGTCCAAATACAATTGGATACATTGAATTAGGGTATGCCTTGACTACAAAGACACCTTTTGCATTTATCCAGAACAAGGAAGGTAAATTTGTTGAACCTTCCCTTGATTCTACCAAAGCCGCAGTAGAGGCCAACGTAGCATCACTTCCAAAAGGCGATGGAGACTGGAGCAATGTTACACTTGTAAATGCAGCAGGACCTAATTCATATCCCATAGCAAGTCTGTCATACCTACTTTTATACAAGGAAATGAGCACCGATCCAAACCTGGACCAGGCAAAAGCAAAAGCATTGGTTGATTTCATCTCTTGGGCAATCACTGATGGGCAAAAAATGGGTCCAAGTCTGGGCTATGTTCCATTACCTGATGGTGTGGTAAAGCTGGACCAAGACACATTGAAATCCCTCACATTCAAGGGTCAACCAATAACCTAGTTGGCATAATGTGAAAGCAAATGAAGACCAATACTTCCTATTTTTTTATTTTTATTTCATATATTCGGAACACTTTACAGACTTATAGTACTAATAACAATAATAATGTCCAAATTTATATCAAAAACCCTGGTTAGAAAAATGGCAGGTGTCATACTATTTCATTATTAGGTACAAAACATACAGCATACCTGTCTACGCTTTTTGTAGCGAGAAATAGAAAGCTTGACAGACTGTTTGTAGGACTTGTTGTCGGAGCCGCTGCTTATACATTGCTGATGGTTGGCCTGGTTGGCTTTTCAGTAACCAAAGGCTCTGTAGATATCTTCTCAAAAGAGGGTATCAACTTTGTCATTAAATCGGATTGGAATGCAGTTGAAGGCCGTGAATCATACGGTGCGCTACCCTACATTGTAGGAACGCTTCTTAGTGCGGGTATTGCGATGGCAATAGGGGTTCCCATTAGTCTGGCTATTGCTATATTTATTTCCGAAATAGCACCCCCAAAGATAGGGACCGCACTTTCTTTCTTATCAGAACTACTGGCTGCCGTTCCAAGCATAATTTATGGTTTGTGGGCATTATTTGTATTTAGATTCTGGGTAAGAGATATCGTAGAAAAGCCATTATACGATGCGTTTCATGGCTCCCTGCCTTTTTTTGCAAAGACACCTTTTGGCCTTGACATATTTACCGCCGGAATAGTATTGGCAATCATGATAATTCCAATAATATCGTCAATATGCAGGGAGGTTATGAGGGTGGTTCCTTATTCACAGAGAGAAGCAGCATACAGTCTTGGCGCTACTCGATGGGAAACTGTGAGGACGGCTGTATTCCCTTATGTTAAATCAGGTATCGTGGGTGCTTCTATGCTTGGATTGGGTAGAGCCATAGGAGAAACGATTCTTGTTACGATGGTCATAGGTAACGTAATAGGACCTGGAGCAATACCTACTTCACTTTTCTCGCAGGGTCAAACTCTCGCAAGTCTAGTAGCAAATGAATTTAATGAGGCGTCATCGGACCTACAGCTTTCGGCTCTAATTGCTCTTGGAGCCATACTCTTAGTCCTGACCATGGCAATCAACATAGTGGCTCGTCTTTTAGTTAAAAAGAAAGTCAAGATACAATCAGGAGCCAAGTCACAATGACTATCAATTCTAACAAGGATTATAGTGCGATTGTGTTGGAAGCTGTAAACAAGAAATATAGAAAACGCCTAGTGGTCAATAAACTTGTCACAGTAGGTACTATAGTTTGTGTCATCGCCGCTCTAGTACCACTTGCCAGTATATTGATTGAAGTTGTCAAGAATGGTATTAGTGCTATTAGTTTTGAATTTCTCACCCAGCCTCAGGGTTCTATTGGTTCAGGTAGCGGTGGGATAGCTCCTGCGATCCAAGGAACTATTATTGTAGTAGGACTAGCCGCTGCAATTGCAACACCAGTGGGAGTTCTAACAGGAATTTATCTGTCTGAGTTTGCCAAAGAAGGGGCCTTTCCAAATACGGTTAGATTTTTTAATGATGTCCTAACAGGACTTCCGTCAATAGTCATTGGCATCGTTGGATATGTTGCTATAGTTTTGACGACCGGTTCCTTTTCAGTAATGGCAGGAGCACTATCTCTTTCTATAATTATGATGCCAATAGTAGTGAGGGTCACAGAAGAAACATTAAAGGTTGTTCCTTATTCATTGCGTGAAGCTGGTCATTCTCTAGGACTCTCTAAGGCTAAGATTACGTTATTTATTGTACTTCCTGCCGCAAAAGATGGAATTCTTACTGGCATCGTCATTGCAATATCGAGAATTGCTGGTGAAACTGCTCCTCTCATAATGACGATACTTGGCACAAGCCTGTTCTTTACGGGGTTTACTGGCCCGGTAGATGCTCTGCCCTTGAGGATTTGGAGGTTAGCAAGCCAACCATATGAATCGGCCCATGCCTTTGGATGGGGTTCCGCATTGATTCTGATTTTGATGATTTTAGCTCTAAGTATGGGGTTAAGACTTTTAATTCAGAAAAGATCATACAAGGCAGTTCCATGAACCGATCACTAGCTCTATATTTACTATATAGATAAAGCATAATTATCAAAATTTTCAATTATGATTCTCACTTGGCCATAGAGGAGTCTATCGAAACTAGAGAGGTTGAAGGAACTAGACCTAAGGCTATTGAAAAATACAAGGTAAGGCTTGAAAATGTTAATGTATGGTACGGAACGAAACGAGCAGTAAAAGACATCAACCTAAATGTAAGGGATAAGAGCGTAACAGCTTTTATAGGGCCATCAGGTTGTGGCAAGACTACACTCCTTAGATGTTTAAATCGAATGCATGAGTTGACTCCTGGTGCGCGAGCTGAGGGAAAAGTCATAGTTGATGGAATTGACATTTACGATAAATCAATTGACCCAGTAATTATTAGAAGACGTGTTGGAATGGTTTTTCAGAAACCAAATCCTTTTCCTACAATGAGCATCTTTGATAATGTTGCAGCAGGATTGAGGCTCAATGGTATGACTAACAAGACCATAATTAGGGAGATTGTAGAACAGAGTTTAAAGAATGCAGCGTTATGGGACGAAGTGAAAAATGAACTGGGAAATCCGGGAATGAGCCTGTCTGGAGGACAACAACAGAGACTTTGTATTGCAAGAGCACTGGCAATGCAGCCAGAGGTGTTACTAATGGATGAACCAACATCTTCACTAGATCCTATTGGTTCGTCTAAAATAGAGCAGCTTGTAAGAAACCTAAAAGATCATGTAACAATAATTATCGTAACTCATAATATGCAACAAGCAGGCAGAGTATCGGACTTTACTGCATTTATGTACTTGGGCGACTTGATAGAATATGGCTCAACAACTCAAATATTCATGAAACCGGAAAAGGAGCTCACTGAGCGCTACATTTCAGGGAAATTCGGTTAACTCTAATTAGTTTTTCAAATTGGCACGATTATTAGATATTGGCTTAGCTCGTATTACCAACCTCATTATAGACATGGGTCACCTATCTGAGGAACTGGTTAATTCAGCACTAGAATCCTATGATAGAGGAACAATGCTACGCTCACAGATTTTCGAAGGTTCTGAAAAGCTTAGGTTCCTGCAGATAGAAGTTACAGATTTTGCCACTGAACTAATATCAAGGTATCAGCCTGTAACTAGGGACCTCAGGCTCATTCAATCATTTATGGATGCGGCATATGGTTTTTCAAGATTCGGTAGATATGCCTACGATATTGCAGAGGTGCTGGAGGCGATAGGTCCGTTACAAAACTGCGACAAGTCCCAAGTAACTTTGATGCAAAAGACAGTTAAAGAAATGATACAATTAAGTGTGCGCTCACTAGAGAAACTTGACAAGAACACCTCGCAGAAATTATACATGATGGACGATAGTGTAGACTCCATGTTTCGAAACTACCTAAAGAAGGCCATGACTCAGACTAAAAAAAGGGGTTTTGAACCAAGATGCTACGCGTCAACTTTGTTAATACTTCGCTATTTGGAGAGGATTGCGGATCATGCATGTTACATAGGCGATTGCGTCCACTATGTGGTCACCGGAGACCCCAGCCCTAGGCGCTAACTATATAGAAACAATAGAACTATATGATAAATACAGATCACTAGTCACAAAATCCATATTCTACTGATATCTTAGTATCTATATTGCAAGCCTTTGAAAATAATGAAGTAAGAAAAATACAGTATACTGGTAGGTCTACATACGTTCTATCCCTACCTAAGCGGTGGGTAAACGAATTGAAACTTAAGGCTGGTGATCCGGTCACGATAATGAGAGAGGCCAACAATTCACTTTCCATAGTCCCAAATGTTGTGAGAGGCCCAAGTACTTTTGAAGCCACCTCATTTGTTACTAGCGATAAGAGTGGCCCGACTCTTAAGCGAACTGTGGTGTCCATGTATCTAAGAGGATTCAATGTAATGCATTTAAAATCAAAAGCCGGGACAATTCATCCATCACAGCGTGACGCAATCAGAGAAGTTGTCCGCAGAAATTTAATTGGAACTGAAATTATCGCTGATTCATCGGACATGGTAACAATTCAAGTACTATTGAGTTTGCCTGAGTTGTCTATAAACACTGCTGTAAGGAGAATGTTTTTAATTGGATCGTCTATGCATAAGGACGCAATATCTACTCTATCAGGAGATAGTCAGGAGTTATACAAGACAGTAATAAAATCTGATGATGAGGTAGACAGGTTCAGTTTGTATGTTCTCCGAAATCTAGTCATAGCGTCCCAGAACGAAAGCACACTAAAGGCCATAGGTTTGAGAAGCCCAGCGGATTGTCTCAGCTACAGCGCTACTGTACGCAGTCTCGAGAGGATAGCAGACCACGCTTCAGATATTGCTCTTAAGAGTTCACAGATAGGGACAATACCTGAAGAGCTGCGCAAGAAAATATTAAAGATGAGTGACCTGTCGCTAGCTCTGTTAAATGATTCCATAGAAGCGTTCCTTAGAAAGGATTACTACTTGGCCGACAGTATTGTAGATAAATCTGAAAACATCAGAGCAATTGAAGATGACATAATCACATTTATTGATAAAGAGAAGAATCCAAAGAACTATAACAATATCTATGTAAAGCTGATTCTAGAGCACATAAGAAGAACTGCAGAATACTCCTTTGATATTGCCGAAGCTGCAATGAACCAAATTGTCGGTGAAGTCATAGAGATCAGGTAAGAAATCCACAATTGGCGGACAAATGCCTAATTTCTAGCCCTATGTAATTATTATCATAAACTCAAATGCATTCCTAATTTTTGCAACTAATATCACTTTAATAGCAAAAAACTAGCCGATAACCGACTTAAATACCACATCAATTTTTGGAAATTTTCATACGGGTCCTCAATATATATTAGGTAATGGTTGAATAAACATTTAAGAAAGCAATGTCGCAGGTTCTTAAAATTGAAACCCATTGTCATAATGTCTTTTCAAACCACAAAAATTACCCGTCAAAATTACCATTTGACTGCGGTGTTACAATAGAAGAACAATTGGAAAATGCATATGTTCAGAATATTGACGTCATGTTCGTTACGAATCATAATACTCTCGATGGTTACCCTCAAATTTTAGAATGTAAACAAAATCATGAAAAATATCAAAATTTAAAAATATATCCGGCAGAAGAAATTACTATCAACAATAAAGGACATGTGCTTGCCTATGGTATTGAAAATGAAATAAGGCCAGGTATGACTTTGGATGAGACTCTTGACGAAATAAGAAAACAAAATGGTGTGTCATGTGCTGCACATCCGTTCGCAGTTTCAAATGGGATTAGAGAGTCTGCAAAAGAATGTGACATAATTGAATCGTTTAACAGTAATAACGTTGACATATTTTCAAATCTTATTGCGGAAAGATTTGCTAAACAAAATAATTTAATTGCAATAGCCGGTAGCGATTCTCACGTCAAATCCACTATTGGAAGAAGCGTTAATACAGTAGAATCAGAAGACAATATTGATTCTATTTTGGAGTATTTGAAAAAAGGCAAGTTCAAAATGGGCAAATTAAATTATGCAAGCAAGGGAGAAATGTGGGAACATGCACATTATATCATATCATCTTCGCGACAATCTATATTAAATTCGATAAGCGAATCACATCCAAAATTTCATTCAATAGTGAAGTGGGCTGTAGATTCATTCATTTCAAATCCAAATTCTAAATTGTGGTATTTAATGGGCTCGCTTGGGATGTACTTGTCCAAACGTATTTCAAAAAAAGTGAACATTAATGGATACAATCCTCTAATTCTACAACAAAGATCATGGTCAAATCTCATCTCATTGAGTTTAATACCTTAAGAGACTTGAAACAATCCCAGATATCAGATCTGTTGTTCTTCTCAATCATTTGGTAGTAACAAACTTTTAGAGTTTGAAGCATTTTGACGAGTTTTATCAATTTCCAACGCCTTATTGGTCCAGATAGCAGCCTCATCATATTTTCCTAATTCCGCTAATGCTCCCCCTTTATTGTATAAAGCATCTACAAAATTAGGATCAATTTTTATCGCCTTATCAAACATTGTTATTGCTTCTTCAAATCTATCTAGATTGGCGAGTGAAATTCCTTTGTTATTTAATACCTGAGCCGAATTAGGCTCAATCTTTAAAGAATTATCAAACCAGGTAATAGCATCTTCATATCTTCCAAGTTTATTAAATGCCAATCCTTTACCATTTAGAGCCTCAACGGATCTAGGATCAATCTTTAGAACTTGATCGTATAATTTGATTGCCTCCTCATATTTTGATTTGTTTATTAACAAGTTACCTTCCAGAATCCTTTCAGAAACAAAAGTGGAGTTTATTGTTTGGGAAGATATAGCCTTAACATCTATTATTTGATAACTAACATGAGCAGTGCAAATCAGTAGTGTCAAAATTATCGTTACTGCTAATGAATATATGCGAATAAATTTTTTGATTGAAATGGTTATGAGTTTAGGGCCAAGAATTTCTTTCAATTTTTCTATATATTACAAGGTACATCATTATAGATAAATTATTTTCGAAATAAATTCAACTGTCATTACAAAACTCTACGAAAATTGAGAATGTTTATCTCCCAAAAATACTTCCTAAAGGATCCAATCCAGTTATTGGGCTACATTGAGGTTGACCTGTGACATGGTCTATAACTGGTGTGTTATTTTCAAGCACTGGAATCTGTCCTGGTGGGCATTTGACACTTTGCTGTGCAAATATTACCAGATTTCCTAATAAGAAAGAGTATATACTCAAAAAAATTGTCAAGATAATAAATACGCTTAAACTTTTCAATATATTTCATTCATGCCTGAAACTTTAAAGTTTTCTCCTCTACAAGACGTTCACTTCAGCCGCTATGACACTAATATTAGTAGTGATATTTAGGCAAAGAATTTTGTATTTACACGGTACTCCTGTAATTACGTCAGGTATTATCTTGAAGGTCATTTCAACTTGGCAGTAGTCCAATTAAAGATACCAACATGGTGGCTATTACAGAAGCAATAGCAGCCCATTCTTTTAATTTATTTAGAAAGGGTTGCCTTGTTAAAAATGCCGATACTGGCTTTTGTGAAAATTTGGCGAGTTGCCGAACAGGTTCCAGTGTGTTACTTTCGACATATTTATCGGGCAAAAAATCTTCCATAATATCTTGCATGATCTGGTTTTTTTCGTCTATCGGGGATGATGCTATTTTAGAATAAATTTTGGTTTTAAGATCCCCAATTTCAAGTGAGATTAACCTCCGAAGATAATGATTATATGAATTTAAACCCATCGTAAAATAACTCATTTTTCTAGCTTCGTTATTTTCATCCCTACAAATCACAAAACAACCCCTAGCATAATATAGTCTAAAATCTTTCCTCATACGAATACATAACAATTTGAAGATAACAGCGAAGAAAACCAGCATTAACAGTAATGCTGGATAGTCTACATACAATTCATCTTTATTGAGGCTAGCAGATACAGACTGTGGATTAGCCTGGATTTCCTGTTTTACTTCTGAGGGTAAAAACTGAATTGTGCTGTTAATGATTGGTTCTGATATTGATTCTGTACTCCATATGCCAAATAGAAGGACCAGCGGAATGATGACGTATAGAAGTTTTTTTATGAATTCGTACTCGTCTACTGCTTTTCTATATCCTCTATCCCTGAAATAACGTTCAAGGGAAGCCGGAGCAGGATAGGGTGGATATACAACCAGTATGAAGATAAACACGACAATCTGTAAGTAGGTAATAATAGCAAGGGCAGCAAAAAACTGTGATGAACATTTTTTAATTAATGTCAATTGCCCTGTTTTAGGATCCTTTTCAAAGTAGACGCAATTCTGGGCTTGGTCGTAAATAAAATAATGTGAAAGTATTACCAATAGAGGAATTATAATAAGTGAAATAATGGTCATTGCTTTGCCAGAAACGACCCAAAAATCAGATAGTCTATAACCGATGTTATTCAATTTCTGCATTAATAGTCAGATTAAATTTTGGAATAGATATAGATAAAGTCATCCTCGAACATGAATAAAATGTAATATTATGTGTTTATTAATCATAAACAGATTGAAGTAATATTTTAC
>Ga0065715_10000387_pt1 | contig 23221 bp, 25 predicted proteins | sample MisBulReplicate1_FD_59102 | JGI IMG/M metagenome (GOLD analysis project Ga0065715, IMG submission 59102) | Miscanthus rhizosphere microbial communities from Kellogg Biological Station, MSU, sample Bulk Soil Replicate 1 : eDNA_1 v2 (version 2) | ecosystem: Host-associated > Plants > Roots >...
AATTTTGATTGACTGAATTTCCATGATTTAACTTAATAGAATCTCCAACATAAGTATCATTCACCCAGTTTTGCTTGTAATATAAAGAGCCTGAAGTATTATAACTCAATATTGCGACGATGACGATTTAAAAAAACTGGTCAGTCATTACTTTCCGCTCCTCTGGTATATTCTAGGATAAAAATGATCAGATTGTTGTGGTCCTGGCAATGGCTAAAGAGAAAGTCCTAAGATTCACTTATCGGGGGATTTTTCAACTTCAATTTTACACCTTGCAACAAAGCCGGCAATGACCCCTAGTGCAGCAAGCCAGGGTGCCAGAGTTATCATGGCGACGGCACCCGCTGCGCCCCAAGTGACCGGAATAGATAAAAGTAATTTTCCTTTTTCATCTTTCACAACGATTCTTCTTACGTTCGCATCACGAATTATTTCCTTAACTTTGCCAACGAGTCCCTCACCCGACACATGATAAACGTCTCTCCTTAGTCCAACTTGTCTGCCACAATTTGGGCAAAACTTAGCGTCAGAGGGTAGTGGCAGCTTGCATTCTTGACATTTTTCCAACGTTAAGCCCAAGAATTCATAGAAGTTGGCATCTTTATACTTTTAGGCATTGTTCGCACGCAGATAGGATAGATTGAGTTCAAATCAAAATATTTACTAAAATGCTGCATCTAGGATTATTCTCAATTAATAGAATATTTAATTTGCAATAAATAAATTACAAACGTTTCCCAGCCTGGATGAATAAAGCGAAATTGAATTGGTCTATAAGGCGGCCAAATTATTACATGATTTTTTCTCGAGGAATAATAGAAGTATGAATTGGGCAGTTACAATAAGTCTAATTAAATCAAGTAATGTTCAACCTTTCGGCGCACTTTTTGTGGTAATAACTTCTGCCATGTCCCAGACCAATTATAATATCATTATAGGTGAATTTAACACTACATAACCGACATTTGCCCCCTTGTTTTCTCTCAATGAGCGATAGTACCCTGCCTCGCAAACCCGGATTTGAATGATTAATAATTGAATATCTTCCCATTTTGCCCAAATGAATTAGGACTTATAAATATAATAAAAATTTGGTAGAATCTTTACTAAGCAGAGTAAATTGGCGCTGGCATTGACACTTATTTAATGTCTCACTCTTGTTATCTGTCCATCCCAAGTACGATGATGATATTTACTTCTCGGCACTTGGATGATTCTGACTCACGTGCGTGGTCTCTTTTGATCGTATTAAAATCTAGACCTAATTCACCAGTATTGACGAGACTATAACAGCTTTTCAAACTAATTGTCTAGTTTTAAAATTACTGGAAGAATATCAAAAAATTAACCCTTTATATTACATTATTAAATATCCGTGATACTGTCTGTGAGAGAGAATTGTTTTCTAAAATTTTAGTCCCAGTTGATGGCTCGGATGTTTCGTATAGAGCATTAGATGCAGCCTTATTTTTTTCAGAAAAAATGGGCTCAATTGTTACCATTGTTCATGTTATTGAAAATGTTCCAACTGTTTATATCGAATCACAGAAAATCCTGGATGAATTACTTAATGCTCATAGAGACGAAGGCAAGAAAATCCTCGATAAATGCCTGGAAATTGCAGAAAGAAAAGGCATCATGATAAATACAAATTTACTACAGGGAAGCCCCGGCTCATCAATTTTGGAATTCGCTAATGAAGGAAACTTTGATGCAATAACTATTGGAAGTCACGGTAAAGGTGGGTTTAAAGAGATGTTGCTGGGAAGTGTATCCAGCAAAATAGTCCATCATTTTTTGCAACCGGTGCTGCTTATCAAATAATCCTTAACATTACATTTTAAATAATACCAAACGACAAGCGAGGTCACACACAATGGCTAATTCTTTGATATTTTTTAAGGTAAATTTATTTTAAACGAGAGAAACTTTATAAAGCGATTACTAGTGTATTAATTATCCAACTAAAGTTTGCCACCATTACTGATCTATCTCCGAAGATAGAAACCGGCGAACTTTCTCCAGTAGCATTAGTTGAGAGTTTTATTGACAAAATTGAACTTTATAATTCATCATATAATGCGTTTATCACTACCCGATTTAAAGAGGCCTTAAGGGAAGCAGAAGTTATAGAACGGCGAATAAGAAAAGGAATTTATTTAGGCCCCCTCGATGGAATACCGTTTACACTCAAAGATATCATTCATGTCAAGGATGTAAAATGTACAGCAGGATCCAAAATATTACGAAATTTTATTCCTAAAAAAGATGCATCCTGTGTCTCCAAGTTGAAGAACGCAGGCGCCATACTCATCGGCACAACCAACCTAAATGAATTTGCATCCGGTATTACCGGGATAAATCCCCATTATGGAAACTCGAGAAATCCTTGGAATAAGGATCGAATTTCTGGTGGATCAAGTGGTGGTTCATGTGTTTCAGTGTCAGTCGGCATGGCCCCATTTTCTTTGGGTACTGATACTGGGGGTTCGATACGGGTTCCGTCGTCCTATTGTGGAATAGTGGGTATAAAGCCTACTTACGATGCCATAAACAGAGAGGGCATCATCAACCTTGCGCCATCTTTGGACCATTTAGGATGCATGACTCGAAGTTCCACTGACGCTGCATTAGTATTAAAAATTTTGATTGAGAATAGTCGATTTTATCGCAACTCCATGGCATTGGACTCGCTCTCTGAATTTAAAGACGGAGTTGACGAAAAAGGGAAGAAATTAGTGTTAGGTATTCCCAACGATTACTTTCTAGACTGTGTAGAGCCAGAAATAGAAAATTGCTTTTACAAATTCATCAACATTATGGAATCCAACAACTACATTGGCAATTGCGTTTCTGTGGAGGGTACTAAGCGAATTTACGAAACTTGGAAGTGTATCCGACTCTCTGAAGCCGCGGTACAACATAAAAAGTGGATTTTTAGCAGAGTCGATGATTATTCGTCTGAAGTAAGGGAAATGATTTATGAAGGTCTTGACATTCGTGCTGTTGACTATATTCAATCTTTTAGGCTCAAGAATCAATTAGCTAAGAATTTTCTTAAGACGCTAAAAAAAGTTGATGTGCTAGTTACGCCAACTATAGGTATCACTGCTCCTAAATTCAGTTCTTTTAGAAAGGAACTGGTGAAGTCAAAGCTCCGTCGAAGTCTCCTCAATAATTGTATACCTTTTAATCTGAATGGTTTTCCAGCAATTACCATTCCTGTTGGTTTCGATAGATTCGGGATACCTGTAGGAGTCCAAATTATCGGAAAGCCCTATCAAGAAGCAATTATAATATCAGTGGCGAATGCATTTGAACAAGTGAATAACTCGTTGAAGAAGTTTATTCCTAAAATCTAGCATTCTATAATTCTATGTTATGAAAAAAAATTCTGATTTGATCTGAAATTCATACCTTCTTATGAAAGTTTATGTCAATTCACATGCTACTTCTGGCCGTTGCTTCCCTATCATCTTCGATAACCCATTCATATAATGACTTGCGAAAGTAGTAATCGGTTGAGAAGAGTACCAGATGCATCCGAGTACCTTGCAATCATGACAGTTCTTGGCGATCTCCCACTCAGGAGCACTCCAAATTTCTGCAACACTATGTTCCAATAAATTATAAATATTTTCAGGCTTGTTGAATTTCCAACAAGGTACCATCACCGTTCCATTGCCATTGATAAATATGCTCTTCCAAACTCCGCACTCATCGTAGATCCCTCGACCATATTGAATAATTTGTTCAAAATATTGCGGAGGTATCATTATTTCAGGAGTAGAATGCCTCTTACCATAATCCAATATACTTTCGCAGACTTTTACCATCGTTTCTCTATCAGGAAGAAGTGAGTAAGAAACATCTGAGCGATCCTCTACGAAAGTAAAGGAGACAGCATTTGATCCCATCTCCTTAGCTTTGTGAAAGTAACTCTGATCTATAAATTCTTCAGTATTAAATTTCGTGATCACGCTATTAAAATAATGCGGGATTTTAAATTCCGTTAAGAGGTGAAGATTCTCTATAACTTTTTGAAATACCCTCGGTGAAACTCCTCTGACCTTACAATAAGAGTCCTCATAAACTGAGTCTATACTACATGTGATAAACTGTATATACCTTTTTAATTCTCCGAGGTCGATAGTATGTAGTAAAGAGCAATTCGTAATTAGAGTTATGGGCATTCCTATTTTGTACAGATGTCTTACAAGTTCCATAAAATCTGGTCGACTTGTAGGTTCACCGCCTTCAATGATAGACCAGATACAATACTCTGAAACTTTGTTGAATAAATGCTTCCACTGATCTGTTGTGAGATCATTGTCCCTGACGAGTTTTAGTTGACTGTCTTTATCCGGGTCCCCAAAAGGACACATAGGGCAGTAGAAGTTACAATAGTGTGTTAAACTAAATACAGCTATCAAGGGGCGTCTCCTTCCAAGCGCTCTATTGACTGCCCATTTGCCTAACAGTTTGATACTCCGTCCAGTGTCGACTACCATTTCTTAATAGGTATATGAATGATCATCTTAAAGGATTTGCTTATGCACATTCCTAACCTCATCCAATATATTTGATCTTCCCATGATTTGTGATATCTATGATTTGTTTCTAGATCGGTCAATTCCATCTAATTAATATGAAAAGAAGAAAAATGATCGAAACTAATTGAGAAGTTAGGGGAATTAACCAATGTCTTTTTATATTCTGTCTTTCCCTATCCCCTATGGGGTATAGAATAACCATTTTTTTGTTAACGCTGTCAATTTTTGCAACATTAGCGTTGATTACGGCAACAGATTCATCATTAGCTGAAGCTTTACGGGTTCGCGATATAACAGCTGGCAACAGCACTGTTTGGCACGGCGGTGAAAAAATAGGAAATCTGACAATCACATTTAAGACTAATGACTACCAGCCTGTATCAGGGGGACTTGTTAATATTACAGCACATGTAGGTATTTCCCCATCTGAAGGTAATATTCTTGAAGGATGGCTTATAGATCCCGATGTGCCAACCTATTATAACTTAACTTTGGGGCAATTTGTAAACGGTACATTGAATTTTAAACAGTATATGAATAATCCAAATGTCTACAAATTTTTTGTTGTGTCTCAAGAACCAATAGCTGACACCGATCCAAGAATCTCAAATGTTATCCTCGGAGGATCTGAATTTCAACTAACACCTCAGGATATTGTAGGTGGGAGTAAAATCAAACCTTCGTAAAGCATGTAAAGTGGATTTACCCATCGAGTAGAAATAGTTACATTATTTATCATATACTCATATTGTAACAGTTTCTGAACGTCCGGCACGAGTTTGGTTGCAAGACAATGGCTTCTTAGTCTTAATTGAAGACTATCAGCGAGAAATACATTTGGCATTTAATCAATCATTAAAGCTTATATTTAGAAAAATATTAAGATGATTGGTCACATCCTTTTGAAAAAGGAATATCGAAGGAAGAGAGAAAAGGGATCAGATAAAAGTAACAAGTCTAAGACGAATACGAATAACTTCTCTAGTGGGTCTAGTACTACTGAGATAACAACTGACATATCAACTTCATTGCTACCAAATTCAGTGAACCAAAATGAGCCTACTGTTGCAAAAGAATTACAAAAGACCACCTTTGGTGGTGATCTTTCAACAGATAAAATCTTGGATCAAGCTAAAGAAAATGTAGATAGATCAGCTGCGGAAGCCAAAACCGAAATATTACGTTATAAAGATTTGATTCAATCATATCAAGAACAGAACATCCTGTATGCTGAGGAAATCGCTGACAACTATATTAGCATTCAAAAACTAGTAATTAATTTGTTAAAATTATGGTGGCTTCCATATTGGCAGAGTGCTTCACTAGATATAGCATTTCCGTTGATATCTCCTAGGAGAATGATTGAAGCTTATGCGAATATTGCGGGTAGTTTCGCTGGCAATACTTTGAGGATCACCCGTCTTGTTAATGACGCTATGATGGTCAATCTAGAATTTTTCAAGGTCACAATAGAACAAACTAAGGAGGCTTCCGATGACTTGGCTAAAGCGTGTGCCAACATGGTAAAAAAAATTGAAAGGGATTCACGTAGCGTAAGGTCTCAATATGCAGCCTGAGTAAAAACAGAACAATCTAATTATTCATCCATATGGGGAATGAAAAGTATGGATATACAGGCGAGACTAAAAAATATTAGCCATACATTACGCCTTCTCTGACTTTTTCCGGACTTTCGCCTTCTGCTTGTTGGCTTAATCCGGGTTGTTGTTCAGCATAGGACTGCAGGATCTTTTCCATCCTTCTTTTCAAAATTGCACCCTGTTTCCTAAGTTGATCCGTATCAATCTTTAATGTTCCATAATTTGATACTTTGCCCAGTGATTCTAACAGGAAGGCCGCTCCTTCTGGGTCAGGAATTCCTCTACTAGAAGATATTAGTAAAGCTTTGGAAGCAATACCGTTAGATAAGCATGATGACAAAAGTCCACCAGACATTCCCCCTATAAATGCAGTTGTTAAATAGACATTACCTCCATTGTCAGTTCGTTTTTCATCCATTAGGTCTACCATGTCATTGATCAAATTTGCCTCATCGGCCTTTTTGCCATCACTCGTCAATATTATAGGCGCCCTTTTAGGATCGGGGAGCCCTTCTGCAGGAATGCCATCCAGGACTATAACTTCCTGTACCTGATTATTTATTGCCCATTTCATGACAGTGTCTAAAACTGAGTACATGCCATGAATCATAACAGGAGCTTCGCAAACAAGAACGCAGACATCCCCCTCCTGGTTTGAATATAGTCGAAATGGGTGCCTTAACTTTCCCTGTGCATAAATAACCCCTGGAACGATGAATTCAGACTCCACGCAGGCAATCTGATTCATGTGAAGTTTGTTAATAATGTAACTGGTGCTTATTGATCCCACTAATCCAGCACCTGGAAATCCGGCGATGAGGATAGGAGATCTAAGTTTTTTCTTTCCTTGTACAACTTTAGCTAAAGCCTTAATCCATGTTTTTCCTCCATCGATCCCCACATCTATGTCAGTGTGCATCGCCTTAGGCGTTCTCTTCAGTTTCCTGGAAAATCTCGACCTGCCTTGCATGACAATATTGAAATGTACCTATCTCTATTTAATACTATTACAATCGTAAATATGCTATGATATATGAAAGCGTCGTTTAGTAATGCAAACTTCAAAAGGCTTTTTTTCACGATCCTCGAGTATTGCTCAGAGAACCTTAAAAGATTTGTTTGTAATCTTCTCTGACTAAGATTGTAATCTGGCTTAGAAAGTTCTGACATCTTCAGGAAAACAATTTCAATCTTAAGTTCAAAAATTGCAAATCAATTTATTTTACGACTATCTATAATAGTGATGTCACATGTTATTGGCGTTACTGATATTTTAAGTAGAAGTAATGGTGACCTTATCCTGTTGAAAGGAACGTTATGTGTGTTATGTCACTAATTTTAATTCGATTAATATTTTCTGCAACTAACAATTGCATTTTCAATTATTATTATTATCTAAAATTTGATGCCATCATAAGTTAAAATTCAATAGAGTAGTTTTCAGGATTTTTGACTGAGATTAAATTCGAATTTTTGTAAGACTTGGTATTGGCATCCCTCTGTTCCTAGAAGTCGTTACGTGCGACACCGATCGAAATAAATTAGGTTCTAGAAAACAGGTCTTAAAAAAATTGTCTTAAATTATGCTTTATCCCATGGTGTCCCTGTTAAATTAGCAAATTTAAGGTAAACAATGCCCTTTTGAACGCTATCTAGCTTAGCAGATTGTAATTTTGCCTCTACAAATATTGTTCTTTCCATGATAGATCGTGTAAAATCGCAATCCCTTAGATCGGCCCACATAAAATTGGTTCTCACCAAGTTTGCATCAACGAAACTAGATTTTTTACAATCCCCGTACATAAATAATCCATCAGTTAAATTTGCCCCGCGAAAATTGCAACTTGTAATCTCTGCTTGTACAAGGTTAACGTTAGAAAGATTACAACCTGAGAAATTTGTCCCGTTACATTTAACCCCGTTAAGAGCAGCCCCGGAAAGATCCTTGTTCGAAAAATCCATTCCACTTAAGTCAAAGCGGGAAGTAAGATTAGAAAATCTCCAATCGTTGAATTCCTTTATTTTGGCTTGAGTCAACATTCCTAACCAAGCTTCCTTATCAGATGAAGACATCCCTTCCTGAAATAAATAGGTAGTTTATATCAATATTCGCTTGCTAATTTAGTGGCTAACAGAGATTAATTATTGCTCCTCAGCTAAAACGGCCAACTGGAAGTAAGAACTTATCAGTGCAATATGTCTTTACCTAAATGAATAATTTTTGTAGACCTATTGACACTTAATATATATAGATAGATAGTGTATGAAACATATTTCCATGACTGAGCGAAAGAATCGCAACCGAAATCCGCGTATTATGATTGTGGACGACGAGGCAGATATTCTATCAGTCATAAAAAGAGGGTTAGAGGCGAAAAAAGAATTTGAAGTTGATGTCTTTTCAAGGGGAGAAGATGCGTTAAGAGAGATAGAGAGTCATCCTCAAAATTACTATGATCTTATAATTACGGATATACGAATGCCTCAAATGAACGGTTTTGAATTGTACCGGCGTATAAGGGAGACTAATCAATCTATAAGAATTGCCTTTATTACTGCATTCGAAATAAACAAAGATGAATTCAGCAAGGTTATACCTTCTGTTGAAGTTACTGATTTTATAAGTAAACCTGTTAGTATAGCAAATCTCAGAGAAAAAATAAGATCAATGTTAACTGATTATTCCGTTAATGCAGCGGCTATGTAAAAATATAATTCAAATTGACTATCTAATGCTGGTTGTACTATAAAAATTCATTATATGCAAGAATTTTGTGTTGACAAGTTTTGTTATTTGATGACCGGATATTCGGAAGTAATAATATAATTGACATATTAAATCATAAGATCTTACTATTGACTCTGTAGTAGTCTAAATATATTTTAACCATTATTTGAAAATGGTCATGAATCGGAAATTTCTTTTAATTTGTATAGTATTCGCAGCGGCAGGTATTCTGTTGACATCAGCAGTATATTCTACCGGAGCATCTGCTGCCAGCAAGTCTGTAATAACTTCTAAAATGTGTGTGAATGGTAAATGTGAGATGAGAGTGACCAATTCAAATTCGTCTACATTAGGCATTATAGACGGACAGAATGCAAGTGGAAGTGCACCTAGCCAAGTAAAGAAACAATCATCAACGATTTTTGGTGAAAGTATTCGCGAAACGTTGAAAAAGTTGATGGGAGAAAATTAGTCAAATATCAGTTCCCAGTCAGTAGAACATACTTTCTTTCTCCCAGTTTGATTTGATAAATAGAACTTAATCTTTTCTTTATATCTGTGCAATTTTAATCAGTTTTGGTTCTATTGATGGTATAAATTGACCATCGTTCATTTGGCTATTAAGCTATTCCAACGAAAATGCATTCAATCAGGACCGACAATTGGTAATGCTTTACTGGCTGGAAGGTTGAAGAGGTTTTTCTCTTGTTCCTCTTGAGTAACTTTTTCAAATTCTACGGTAATCTCGACTGGTCCATTATACTTAACACTAATATCATTGGCAAGTGTAGCTATTTCCTTTGGATCTGAAAACTCCTTTGAACCCTGCAAAAACACTCTGCCTTGCTTATAAAACACCTTGCCTCCATAGCGTGTCTGCAAAAATTCGATCAAACTTTCAACAGTTTTTTGCGACACATCATTGTAATAAAAGCTAATCCCATGCACTGGCTCCTTATCGAATGGAGTGCCATACTTGAACCAGAAAACACCAAAATGCTGATACTCGCCCTGTAAACATTTGATGTCCCAGTGATTTGCTTTATCTTGAGGATATGTAGCCTCTAAGATATCTTTTATGGTTAACCTCCAGTAACGAATACGCAATGTGGAAATTAAAATCCATGGATAATAATAATGTGGCGAAGAGTTAATGGAAAAGGATAAAATATATATCAAAATTAAGGTTAGGAAATGGCCAATGCGCCTTATGTAACCTCAGTTCATCGGTTGAAACTGTTGGCAGAAATGGAAGAACAGTTTTTAGAGAAAAATGTTCCTTTTTTCGAATCTTTATTAGATAATCAAGATAATGTCATTAGGACCCGTTCAGTTTGTATCTTAGCGAGCATCGCAGGTGAAAAGGCTATAGAACCTATAGTCAAGGTCCTAAAGAATGATTCTGATGCGTTGGTGCGACATGAGGCTGCTTTCTCGCTTGGCCAGTTAGGATTTACAAGTGCGATCGCACCACTTGTCAAGAGTATAGAAGAGGATCCCAGTTTCTTTGTTCGTCATGAAGCGGCAATTGCATTAGGAGTTATAGGTTCGGAGAATGCAAGAAGTGGCTTAGTTGGTGCTCTATCTGATCCAAGTGAAGAAGTGAGAGAATCCGCGAAAATAGCTCTAGCAAATTTAGATTATGTGCTATTAACTAACAGAAATAACACTTTTAGTAAAATGACTGGCGGNTGACGGTTATTTCAATNATATGACAACATTTTCATTGTTTTAGCACTATTAGTCAGCTTTCATCCTCCCTATCGNGGATAGGAAATCTATTTTATAGGCTTCANTTGATGAATCCACGTGAAGTTGCGAAATTGAAAAAGACAAAGAATTTTAAGAATAGAATTTTAGTCAACGATGTAATTGATTACAGAATAAGATCGAATTCTGCTACTTCGATCTTGGCAGATATGGCCAAGTCTGGCGGTTTTGAGTCTAAAAATCTATCTACTGGAGTTGAAATATTAGGCAAAATGAAAAGAGATGCCCGATGCACCAAGTTCCTCTCCTTCGTAGGTTCAATAATTTCTACTGGCGCAAGAGGTATTATAAGAGACTTGATAAAACGTAAAATGTTCGATTGTGTAATTACAACTTGCGGTGCACTTGACCATGATATTGCGAGATGTAATGCCAAATATTACTCGGGAGATTTGAGAATGAATGATCAAACATTGCTCAAAAAGAACGTGCATAGATTGGGCAATGTACTCGTACCACAAGACAGTTATGGTCCTCAAATAGAGGATAAAGTTCAATCATGTCTGAAGGCCCTATATTATGATAAAGGAAGTAGGGATATCTCCACTTACGAACTTAATAGATATATTGGAAGCACTTTAGACGAGTCATCTTTCCTTTATTGGGCATATAAGAATAATATCCCTGTAATAGTCCCGGGGATTGTGGATGGGGCAGTTGGTAGTCAGATTTGGTCCTTTTATCAGCAACATAGGGATTTCAGAATCAATATTTTATCCGATGAGACCAAACTATCTGATCTAGTTTATGAAGCAAAAAAAAGCGGGGCGTTTATGATTGGTGGAGGAATTTCAAAACATCATACTCTGTGGTGGAACCAATTTAGAGGGGGCCTTGACTACGCGGTTTATATTACCACATCATCTGAGTGGGATGGTAGTCTGAGCGGCGCCTTGGTGGCAGAAGCAATTTCATGGGGAAAGGTAAAAGAAAGTGCACTTCAGACCACCATTCACGGCGAGGCAACAATTCTTCTGCCATTTATTTATGCATCCTTGCTTGCCGACTGAAAATAGGCTTGTATGCAACGAAAGGCTAACTAGCGGTAGTAAATTTTTTCGAAATAGATTACCTGGTCATATTGGTTACGTTTACTCTGTCCAAAATGGTGATGGATTTTATTCTAGCAGCATCAGGATCTCGCGGTTGATCATTTTGAACTGTTGGTAAATTAGCGATCTTATCTACTACGTCCATTCCTTCAGTTACATTTCCAAAAACTGTATATTGTCTGTCCAGAAACCTAGAGTCATTCAATACAATGAAAAACTGGGAACCAGCACTGTTGGGGTCGCTGGACCTAGCCATTGACACAATGCCTCGCTTATGAGGGATATCATTAAATTCTGCTGCAACCGAATTTCCTGGTCCACCAGTACCCCAAAATTCCCGGGGTTTGCCACCTGGCTTCGTGTTATTGTCTCCACCTTGTATTACGAATCCCTTCACAATCCTATGGAATATTGTACCATCATAAAATCCAGATTTTGCAAGTTTCTCAAAATTAGCAACATGATTGGGAGCAGCATATGGGAAGAATTCTACCTTTATGGGACCTTGAGCAGTATCTATTCTTGCCATTTCTTTTGAAGCCGTGGTATTCGCTTGACTACCGGTACTGCTCGTTTCTGAAAAGGAGCTTCCATTGACTGAGGTAATCTTTTCATGGTAGGGATCGGATGTAGGTTTGGGAATATAGTTGGGATTTACCTGGTAAATCAAAACAGCGAAGAATAATCCTGGTCTGTGGCTATTAAAGCTGTCAGAAGCGTACACTAATTTCAAAGGCTTATTACCATCTCCGGTTGCGGGATACTTTATATCCTTTGAATATAATGCGACTGTACCGGGTTGATACTCAGGCGAAAGGTTGGTAAGTGCTCCCTTACTGAATGAGGCATAAGATTGAGGGCTAAATGGTATCAGACCGCCAAGAAGTGTCTTATTCCAAAAGAATGGAGTTGGTGTGAAGCCATCTTGTTCCAAATATCTATTTTCTTCAAATCCACCAATTCGGATAAACCACTGCTTCTTGCTCTCGTCACCTCCGCTACCTAAAACATAAAAATCGGTACCATTTATCCCAGAGAACCTCTGGCCTACTACGTAAACAAGTATGTAATCCGCTTTGAGATCTTTGGCTACCTTCAAACCGTTCTCGGTCTGATCCATAAACATTTTTGCAATTGTAGCGATTCTGGTTTGATTAATTGTTGCGTTATCTGCAAGACTTGTCCTATTACCTAATGTAGTAATCCAATATCCATAATCCCACCATGCTGCGATAACAGAACTCTTCGGAACATTCGGGGTATTGGTGGATATCCAATTCAAAGCATTTATCCAGTCATTTGTTGTCAGTCTATATCCTGTTCCCCCGTTGGCTATTGATGGTGGGATATCTGCTGAACTTATCCAATTTGAATTTGGAGGGATTATTATTCCGCTATTGTCAAGTATAGGTAGAGAAATTAGCAAGATGATAAGTACGATATACACCACTCTTATGGGCGTGGCGATTTGAACTGAACCCTCCCGTTCAAATTTTCGCTTAGTTTTTGAGCCGGTTGCACTCCGTGTCGCTCTGTACGCAAGCACACTCCGTGTCACTTCGTACAAACCAATGCCAGCAAGCGCTATTATCCCGATTGATGCAAAAACCAATAATCTAGCAAAAGTAGCACTGACGTAAACTCCTGTTATTCCGAGTAAAAGTGCGAATATGGAAGTGTCATTTCTACGTTTGATGGCCATCCAAGCACCAAAACCTGCGAACATCAATAGTACGCCGTAATCTGTAAAGTAATCGACAAGAGTTGGAGTAAAATGCTCTGCAACTGATTCAACAAGTGGATTCTGAGAGGAGAGAAATGGATTGATTGCGTTTAGGTATCTAAACGAAGCGGTGTGGAATACTCCTGAAGATATTATTGCGATACCTATTACTGCAAATGCGCCCAATGCTATGAGATTATTTCTGGCGAAGGTCTCATCCCCTGTGAATCTCCTTATCATGAAAGAGATGGCCAAGAAGATTGTGCCACCGATCAATGAAATGCCAGGCAAACCTACTACAAAGGATAATCCAGGTCGAGGAAATGCGCCCGCAGATAATAAAGTGGCCACAGTAAAGGTTATGGCTACTATGAGTGGTATTGTAAGATCTTTTCTAAAGAATGTTACTACAATGAAGAATAACGAAATTGGAATACTGAAATATTGCACGCCACCCCATGAGGCATTCGCTAAACCTAATATAAGTCCCCCAGCGACTGCCTTCGCAATCGCAATGGCAGGACGGTTCTTAAATGATGAGACAAAAAGATAGGTTGCAAGAAGGGCAAAAAACAAACCTAGCGGTTCTGATTTGAACCAACCTAAATTGCCTCGTTGTATAATTGCTGGGGAGAATGCAAAAAGTAAAGCTGAAAACAATCCAGCGGTCGTTCCGCTAAGTGTCCTAACCAATGCAAAAACCACTATAGTTGTTAATGATCCAAGAATGACAGGTAATAGAATAGTGAAATCCAAAAGTGAAGTATTCCCTCCAAATGCCTTATACAAATAGGCAGCAGCTATATGAAGCCCTGATTGAGATGTCTTCGGAACATCACGTCCTTCAGGATACCAAGATAATGTATCATGCCATTTCCAATAAGCATCTAGACCATTATCAACAATATACTTGGTGGCGCGATAATCAAAATACGGATCGAACTCATTGAGATAGAATCCATATTTTATTGGAAAGGACCGCATAATGAATGCGGTTGTAAATGCTATACATAATATTCCAATTACAAGCAAGTGACGCATTTGAAAGTGCCGATTACCAACTTTGAAAAGCGTTGAGCTTCCACTTAGCATGAAGCTCATTCTTTTAACCTATTTTTTAACTTATGCCGATATGCAAGACAAATTTGAGTTCAGAAGAGTTTGTAAATCCAATATTTAATACTAAACTAGTCTGCGACCCCAGTTTGATGTATAAATCAACCTAAAAAAAGTATCAATATTTGTGATACATGTTGAGAAAAAGAATTTTCCAAAAAATGGAACGAAAGAAGGGGGGATTAAACCTTCGTATCAGGTGCCTGATACTCAGGCACCTACTTCTTTTTACCCTTCTTTGCAGACTTTGACGCTTTCTTCTTTGCAGCCATTTTCAATTATATAAAAAAGAAATCGTATATAAGTTTTAATTTTTGTCGGATTATTTTAGACACATCATTCTTGTTCTAATATTTTTGTTGGACATACCGTAACCATTTTTGAGAATCGTACTGCGTCTTCTCTTGTACCTACGATGGAATTATAATGCATCGGAATCGCCACATTAGGTTTGATGAGATCATTTACAGCTTCGGAGGCCTCTTCGGCAGTCATTACATATGTTCCCGAGACTGGTGTGAGGGCAATATCAGGTTTAGTCATTTTCATTTCCGGAATTAGATCGGTATCTCCCGTATGGTAAATGCGAACATTGTTGATAGTAACTATGAATCCCACTTTTCCGTCTTTCTTTGGATGAAAATCCTTGTTCGTATTGTATGCAGGAATCGTTTCAACCGCGATATTTTGAAGGTTTATTTTCTCTCCTGGTACGACTCCTTTAACTTCCTTGACATCAAGAGTCTTTAGTTGATCAACACACTCCTTTGCCGCAACTATTACAGTCTCTTTGTTGATGATTTTAGCCAAATCATCTAGTGAAAGATGATCAAAGTGATTATGGGTTATGAGGATCAGGTCCGCATTATGTAGATCATTGTACTGTTTGGCCAATTTGAACGGATCAACGTACAGAATCTTGTTGTTATAGGAAAATTGAAATCCGTCATGTCCGGTCCATTTCAAATTTATTCCGCCGTATTCAAGCATACCTTAAAGTAGACTTCATTGTGATTTAAGCTTAAGGTCGGTAATGGTTTGCTATCATCATTCTATTATTAGACAAAGTGATTACTAGAACATCATTCTTGATTAGCCTCTTTAACAAGTCATGATCCAGGGTTGCCACGGCACAATTATTCTTAGTCGCATATTCAATCAAGAGATCATCTACGTGATAGCCAATTTCTCCGATTTTCTTAATTTCGAAGTTTAGGTTAGCAATTTGGATAGCACTTTCGGCTATTTTTGACCGTTTAGGTCCACCTCTTTGCTTAATCTTTTCTAATTCGTCGATCACAGCTAAAGGGACGATAAATTTCAATGGACCTAATTCGTATTCTATCTTATCTTGGCAAGTTGTACGGCTCGAAACAATTGTCATCAAAAAACTACTATCGCAGAGTACTTCCATTTTTCATCGGTGTCTGAACTCGAATGTCCTCTCGTGAAATATAAATGAAATTTTATCAATGATCTTCTTTGATTGACAACTGGTAATTGTTTTGATAAGAATGGGTGAATCTAACGTCCAAAAACTTCAATATAAGGCGTATAGCTTAGGAGAGTTGATTGAAAAAAATCACCACGCAAACTGGAATTAAAGCAAAACCGGAGAGAATCTGGGATATTCTTACAGATTTCAGTAGTTATGAGCTATGGAATCCATTCATGACAAAAATAATCGGTGAACCGAACCTAGGTAACAAAATAGAAGTGCATATAAGAACGATCAGAGGAAAGAATCGAGTTTACCACCCTGTTATTACTAAATTGGATGAGAATAAGGAATTAAGATGGCAGGGGAGATCCATATTGCCTGGAATATTTGATGGTGAGCGGATTTTTCAGATCGAAAGTACTTCGCCGGAAGAAGTAACCTTTACTCATATAGAAATTTTTAGTGGATTGGGTGCGAAGTTTCTTGGCAGAGGTCTAGACCACGATTTGCAACAAGGATTTCAAGAGATGAATAACGCTCTAAAGGCGAGAGCTGAATCTAGCGTCTGACTACAATTAAATGTAGTCACTAAGTATTACTTGTGCAAATTAATCAGAGAATTTTCGGCCTATTATCTTTTCACATTTTGACGAAAGCTCCAATCCAATCTATTCCTGTGTAATATATTAGCCATCTCGACAAGTATAGAACCGTAAACCAAATCTACGAGCTCTCTGAAGGTATAAAATGACCCAAAGTGTCTTATCATAATTATCGATTTATTGCAGTCGTCTCAAATTAAATTAAGATTTCCGTTTCATAAATTTTAAGAAGTCGCCGATTGAGACTCGGACGGTTCTTCTGATAAAGCGGATAGTATTCTAGCATTCACATCGTCGAGATCTAAATGTTGATTCAGGTAATCTACAAAGTTGGTCGCAGTAATTATTCCCAATGTTTTCTTCTCATTAACAACTACCAGATGTCGTACCTTGTTCTGCATCATTACATTTGCTGCCGTCTCCACAGATGAATTAGGGTCTATGGTTACTATAGGAGAAGACATTATATTCTTAATTATGTGTTGATTGCTACTTGCGTCTTGAACACAAACCTCTCTAACTAGGTCCCTCTCTGTTACTATTCCTACCGCCTGATCATTCTTGTCTACGACTACTAAGGAACTTACATTCTTGTGTTTCATTTTCCGTGCTGCTTCTTGAGCGTTGTCTTCTAGCCCGATAGTTTCGATCCTAGTAGTCATTATCTCACCTATGCTCTTAACCATTACATTCAGAGTTAGTAGATTAGGTTCTTATAAATTATCATTAGGGTCGCAAGAAGAAAGCTATCAAAAAAGTTCCAAATTAAAGTGGTAGTATATATCAGTAATTTTATTTCAGTAAAGCACAACGTGACCGAAACAATAAATGAAATTTAGCTCATAAATCAAATCAAAATATATTTGTCTTGCCTCCCACACTCAATCCTAGTTCGTTATGGCGTTTGAAGAGGAGAATCCTGAGGGATATTTAGGCGCAGAGTACTCTATAAAACTGGATGAGTTCATGGTCCTAATTAAACGAGGACATCTTGTTCTATTTTCCATATTCTAAATCACCTTTACACACTTTCAATACGGGTATTATCTAATCACAATACCGGATGATGAATTAACGAGTCCTCAATATATTGACGTAACTTTTGATTTGCTTTGTTGACTCGAAAGGAACTAACGGTCCAAAACAAGAATGTCCCTCTTCATAAGTTAGTTCCGAGTTGACCATGAGAAAGATTACATCGCTAGAATAAACTGAACTTAATTTTCAAATGTACGAGTACTTAGATATCAATTAACACTAGTACTTGATTTTTTTTACTTCTAAAATAAACATAATTGAAAGAAATCTGATTTCGTTGTTACATTTGAACAATGTTTTTCACCCCCGTTTATTAAATACGAAAGCTAGAATTGCTAATGTATGACTTCAAAAGTGGATCAACTAGATCTGAGGAAAGGGGTGAAGGATGTTTTGAAAAATGTTGGCAAGAATCTCGGCAAAATTCAGGACATTAAAAACACTGACTCCAAGCTTGATCAGTCCAAGTCCAGCTTTGCGGGAATAGTATGGGAGAANGATCAGAATTTGAACCACAATAACTTAANTAATTCAAATTCGAGTACTTCAATTGACACCTTTACTNCAGAGGCTAGTGATAGTAAAGCAAGTGATGTCAAGGAATTCAAAATNGATGTCCTTGAAAGAACCACTGTATTNAGTAATAAGGTTTCAATGTGGATTTCATGAACACCAACNGGGTTCTGGATTAATTGGATGGGATCAATGAAGGCTGGTAGTGCCTAAAGATCCAATCATTTTATTTTTAATGAAACAACCTGCTAATCCCTGAAGGGGATATTTTACCTTCCAATTAGTATCATGGAAGCTGAGTCGGAGTAATGCTTTTTGTTGGATCTTATCCTCATAAGTAACTGACAATGTAATTCAAACGATGTATAATTTGCATTGAGCCAAATATTCACCTAAGGTTCTTTTAAGTGCTCTTGATTAAGTGGTAGGCGAATAAAGGCAGCAGGTAATTCAAACCGAAGTAGTGATTTAAAATATTTTTATAACCTCCATTTCCAATGTGTTAACCTGAACGAAGTAACGTTAGAATACGATAAGGGTACTATTTTGATAAAAGGGCTAGTGAACATCCCGAATGCAAAATATGATCGGATGCGAAATTGTTTACGGTCTGAGGGTATTCATTATAGTCAAATTATTCAATTCCTTAACTTGAAGAAAATAGCATATGAAGACAAAGTTATGGATCTGATTCCATTTCAACACCCGCTACAGACTGCAAGCTCACTAAACCTGAGAACCTATCAGAAGGAAGCTCTAAAAAATTGGTCTTTAGAGCATAGACGTGGATGCGTAATCCTCCCTACCGGTGCTGGTAAAACGATCATAGGACTAAAGGCTATGGAAATAGTCTGCTCCTCTTCTTTAGTTATTGTGCCTACCCTTGACTTGATTTATCAGTGGGAAACCGCAATATCCAGATATTTCGATGGGATCAAGGTCGGCCAAATAAGTGCAGGTAAGGAGGATCTTCAAGCAATCACAATATCGACATATGATTCTGCGTATATCAAGGCTTCTCGCCTAGGCAATAGATTTTCTTTGATCATATTTGATGAAGTCCATCACTTGGGCGCTCCATCGTATAGATCAATAGCTGAATCGTTTGTTGCTCCATACAGACTCGGATTAACGGCCACAATTGAAAGGGAAGATCGTATGGATCAGGAATTTCCACAGTTAGTCGGGAAAATTGTTTATGTGGAAAATGCAAATAGTCTGGCCAAAGGAAAACATCTTGCTGAATATGAAATAGAGAGAAGACAAGTGAATATGTCACCAGAGGAAGAAACAGAATATATCAAGAATACCAAAATTTACAGGATGTGTTTAAAAAAGATCGGCATAAACATGAATGCGCCAAATGCCTTTAGAAGGCTAATTATGATATCTACTAAAAGCAGCCTAGCAAGACGTGCTGTCCTAGCGCGAAACAAGGCATCTAAAATAGCATTAAACAGCTCAACAAAGATCGACGAATTAAGACAAATACTTTCAGAAAATCGTGGAATTAAAACCATTATATTCACTCAACACAATAGTATGGTGTACAAGATTTCTAATGAATTTCTAATACCTTTCATCACACATAAATCCAATAAAGAAGAACGGCAAGACATCCTTAATGGATTCAGATCCGGCAGATTCAAAGCATTAGTTACTTCTAAAGTTCTCGATGAGGGTGTGGATGTACCTGATGCAGAGCTCGGCATTATAGTAAGCGGAAGTGGAAGCAAAAGAGAATTTATACAAAGGTTAGGGAGGCTTTTAAGACCCAAAAGTGATTCAAGAAAAGGTAGACTTATTGAGATTATTTCGTCAAGAACGCAGGAGGTGATGAGTAGCAGAAAGCGAAGAGAGACGTTAAGCGGGCTTAATATGCAAAAAAGTTAATCGGAAAATTTCAAATAGCTCTGAACAAGGAAATTAGAAATTAATTCGATTTTCAATTAGCCTAATGTATTTTGATTTTTAATCATTTCATAACTCTTAAAAAATTAATCCTTCAAATTATTTACTAGTGGTTAGGACTTTTAGCGACAGCATCAACAGTGTATGTTACAGTAAAAGGTTCACCACTTGTTTTATGAAATACTACTGCACTTCCCGTGAAGACAAATGAGCCCGTACTAATTGGAGTATCTGTCACTCTTACTGGAGTATCAGTAAACATTGTCATTGTTGAAAGGGCTATTGTTCGGTTTACAATGGAACCTGATTTATTCACAGGCAAAGTTGCGTGATATGGTTCTCCGTGTTCGGTGTCAGGTACTATCTTAGGGTAATAATCATGAAGGACTTCTATTTCTATTGGCTTGCTAGCGGTGAATGTAATGACTCCTGTCCAAATCTTACCATCGTCACGTAGAGGAAGACCAAATACAATCTGATGTGGTATCTTACCTTGAGGAGTAACTGCCGGAGATGCAGGATTTGACATCTCGGTTTTCTGGGCAATGAAGGTATCGCTACTATTTGATGATTTAGATCCGATGTCGATAGAATTAAGAGCTGACGCATGTAAACTACTAAAGGTAGACATACTTCCAAGAAATACTAGTGTACCTATTATAGTCAACATAAATTTAATGTTAATATGCATGTGGGGTGGTACTCAACTTAAGTTGAATTTATTAGTTACTACTCAACTGATCCGAAGTACCACCTTGCTTGTCAATCTTCCACAATTGATATTTAGTTATAGATTTTCAGGGCTTTTTACCAATTACTTATAGGTAACGTTCTTACCATTTCAAACTATCTTAACTTGTAGGATACTTCTACTTTATTCTGCTAATTCTATTTGTGAACTGGCAATTTTGCACTTGACTTCAGTAAGGTTATAACTCGATCAATAGTGCCTTTAATAGATTCGCATGACGATGGCTTGTTAGCACATTTGTCTATATTAATTTCCGCATGCGTGGGATTGAATTCTTTGCGCTCCTGTCTATACTCATTATGTATAAATAAACCGACAAGAACTTCTTTTATTAGCGGCATCAATCCAGCTCGACCACCAAATGCTCCATTAGAATTAATTATCCAAAACATTTTTGTTGATTCATAATTTTTAGGAAAAACTGCTTTCTTTGTTCTTATAGCCTCTTCTGAATAATAATGGCCTCCTATTCTTATCCATCGCCTGGAAATAACGTTGGCAATTTTTGCAAGTCTCTGGCATGATAAGCAAGTATCATCATAAATCATAAAGGGACGTGAAAAATTATCAAAAGAACTCAAGTATTGTCTACACTATTATGGTCCTTCCGCTCTATTATGTATTGCGACAAATTTCTTCTAATCTTATTCGGATTCTGGATAACCGTTCGCTCAATGCTACTATTGAACCCGTAAAGGGCATTGGAATGAAAGAGAGGCAAAAGGCATCCATAAATGAGTTGAGTAAAAAGTCCTTCTGAGAATAATATTTAATTGTCAATCTCCAGGAGGTGCAGTCCCAAGCTAACCAACTTTATAAGAAATTAGGGTTGTGGTTGTATTGTAAATATTCCCTTGAATAGTAATATGAGTCTGATTTTTTGCTAGCTTCAAATTAATCAAACGTTTTTTGAATTTATGTCTGCAAGGCGCAGAGGCTCCGGAATCCATTCATTAATTTTGGTCAATTTAGTTGCGAGCCCTACAGCCGACTGCAGACTAATGGAATGTCCCACACTTACAAAGATATCTTTTCCTGATTCCTTGTGTACCCTGCACCCCAGAATATCTCCTTCATATTCAACAAATCCATTATCTAAAATTACTCCCACAAACAGTTTTTTTGCGACTCCAATAGTAGGTATTCCACTGACATAACCCACGTAGCTAGCCAATCCGCATCTTCTTGGATGGAGCACTCCATGTCCATCCACCAATAATACATCGAAAGGGTGTTTGAATGCTCTTATGGTCTTAAGAATTGGGACAGCTTCCCTTAACATGAATAGTCCGGGTATGTAAGGAAACTTTACCAGTGATTGGGTGGAAACTGATTCAATTAGCTCTAACTTAAAATTCAAAATAACTGCGGCTGTGCATGCAATATTGTGTCTATAACTTACATCCACTCCACAAATATATTCAATTTTTTTTGAAGTACAATCGTTGGTTATTATCTTTTTAGCGATGCTTACCTGTAATTCTTTTGCCCATTGATAGTTTATAGAAGGTACTGAAGGCGTTACTTTAACTATGGCAATGGATAAATTATATTCTTTTTATCAGTTCAATATTGCCATATCTAACTTTTTTATTTTGAATCCAACAATGGATGGTATTCCAAATCTTTCAAGGCGAAAGAGTACATTCTAGCAAAATGACAATGAAGTTCAAGAAATCTTGGCGATAAGAAGAAATTATAGAGTACATTTCAACTTGTCAATGGATAAAGTAGAACTTGAATCCCAAATAACATACTTCAGATACAAGACATTGGAAGATATGCTTAAGGTAATTTTATTTTCAACTCAGTCTGCCTTGGGACTGACACCAATGCTGTATCATATAAAATATAAGAATGACGAGATACTCTTCATTGAAACAGGGGCTCTAGGCGGCGCAGTAGTTCATTATATTGTCGAAAAGGATAAACCTACGAAGAAATTCATCGAATTGAAGCAACTTACTGGCGAATATCAATTTATGGATAAAATAGGGAATGATACTCATAGTATATACATACCTATTTTAGAATTAGAAGGCTCAACTCTATTATTTCCAAATTAGATTCTCAGATGCTTTGGGAAAGTATGTTTTTTCTAGTGATGTTGAATTACAACGGGATGAACAGGCCTGGAAATAAAATTAATTAACTTACAACATAGGTATTTTGTGAATTGTTGTGAATTGGTTTAACCAGGAGTATTAATCTTTCTCATAGGGACAACCAACTCTATTCATTAGCATAGCTGATTAATGTCCTGTCTTTCTCCCATGTGTCTATCCATGATCACTATGAATGTTATGAATAATTTTCTAGTCGTGCATTCAGATTAAATGAAGTATACAACTATCTCATTTTATGTTAGACAATCGTCTTTCACACTGTAGTTATACTTTGTTTGGTAGAACTTGTCGATAAG
>Ga0065715_10088936_pt1 | contig 23207 bp, 7 predicted proteins | sample MisBulReplicate1_FD_59102 | JGI IMG/M metagenome (GOLD analysis project Ga0065715, IMG submission 59102) | Miscanthus rhizosphere microbial communities from Kellogg Biological Station, MSU, sample Bulk Soil Replicate 1 : eDNA_1 v2 (version 2) | ecosystem: Host-associated > Plants > Roots >...
AGCTTGTAAGTCTGATCTCCGCTGCCGGTGGTTTGGCGAAAGGCAGGGTCAACGCTGTGGAGAAGGGCTGCGACCGCCAATGCTCTGCGCCGCGAACCGCCTCATCACTTTCTAATAGCTCGTTCTGCCACTCAGAGATTTGGACGTACTGCACGGGTTCGTCGCCAACCTCATCGTGAGCATCTTCCGACGCGTAAAACCTCCGGATTTCGTCGACGAGTTGCGTCATCATCAAGTAGTCTGCACTAAGCGCAGGCACACTGATGACGAACAAATGATTGTTTGCCGAACACTTGAAAAGGCACGCACGCAGAGGCACGAACGACTCGGCATCGACTGACAGCCTGCGCTCGACTTCCCAGAACTCATCGAAGAGTCTCTGCTGCTCATCGTCGCTTTCGTCCGACAGGTCTCGTTCGTGCCAGAACACCTCCGCCTCTTCGGCGATGACTTGAATAGGAAATTTCAAGCCGGGCTGACGATAGTAGGAGGTGCGCAAAATAGAGTGACGCCGGGCGGCTTCAGACAACGCCTGCTTCAGAGACTCCCGGTCGAGTTTCCCCTCGAGCAAAATCGCGCAGAGCGCGCGGCGGTTGAAGGCTTCTTCACCTATCGAATAGAGTCGTTGTTGTTGTGGAGCCAGGCGATAGCCTTCGATGACTTCTTGCATGTAATCCTCCGGCGCTACTTCGCCACAGCCTGATAACTAGACATATCGCCCATCGCCACCAGCATCCTGCGCTCTCCTTCAAAGCTGTTGCGCGCGTGGGCCGTCAGAATGTTGTCGAGCAGAATGACGTCGCCCGCGTGCCAGGGAAAGCAGACTTCGAGACTGCGGTAGACATCAAGGATTTCGTTCATCACCGAATCCTCAATCGGCGATCCATCGCCGTAATAACAGTTGCGTGGCCAGTCCTCTTCCTTAAACATCGTCTCCACACTGTGCCGCACTTCGGCGTTCAAACATGAGATGTGCCAGTGCTGCGCCTGATTGAACCAGCTCAGCTCGTCCGTCTGCGGGTGACGCAGAGTCGCTATGCGGACGCAACGAGTGCGAAACCCGCCGTCTGCCTTCCATTCAAAAGCGAAGCCGTTCGCGCGGCAGTAATGTTCGACGTCCGCCTTGTTCTTTGTCTGAAAGACCGTCTGCCAATCAAGGCCGATGCCTTTGCTGTAGTTGCGCGAGTACATGACTCCGTGCTTTTCAAACCGCTCTCTGATTTTTGGATCAATCAACTCGTAGACTTTGCGGCTATCGACGATAGGCGTCTCGCCGCCGCGTGCTGCGGGCTTCATACAGCCAAAAAGTATTTTGGTGGGCCACGTCTCATTGAACGAGTTTTCGTTGTGCCAGAGCAGATGTTGGTCAGGTGGATAGAAGACCGGCGTGTAGACCTGCCCACTCACAGTCTCTCTTGGATGTTCACCGTTCTCGCTGTAGAGTTCGCGACACACGGCACGTGCAAAACGTTCAAAGGCTTGCGGCTTCTCGACCGGAAATCCGCGGAACAGAAGCGCACCGTGCTCGAGCAGTTTGGCCTCAATGGACAAAGCGGTGGTCCTGGCCCAGTCTGCCAGATCGACTCCCTCCACGAGTGGCGTGAAGACTAAAGGCGTCTGGCCTCCTGCATTCAGAAGACTCGTTCCGACCAGTTCGCGCTGCGACACGCTGATCGTTTTCGGCTTCAAATCTTTAAAGCTCCTGGGGATCTTTATTCCACTCTGTTGCTCCACTCAGCCACCTCTATCTTTCTGAGTAATCTGATTACGCGACGTGGACTTTCAAGTCGTTCGCGAGCGTGCGATTCTTTTCGTAACTTGTCTGTTCGGACAGCTTCCCGTCCTCGAGCTTGATGAGGCGATCCGCGAGGTGAAAATAACGATCGTCGTGGCTGATAACGAAGACTGTCTTACCTTTCGCTTTCAACTCCGGCAGCAGCTTGAGATAAAAGATGTCCTTAAAGTGTGGGTCCTGATCGGCGGCCCACTCGTCGAACAAAAAGATGGGACGATCTTCGAGATACGCCGTCAAAAGCGCGAGACGCTTGCGCTGTCCCTGCGATAGGTTCGTCGTCGAGAGCACTCCGTCTCGCACTTCGACCTTGTTGCTTAGGTGCAGCGCACTCAGGTATTCGCTGGCCTTGCCGTCGAGCTTGAGCGCGTTCAGACCAAGCAGACGTTCAAAGAGATAGAAATCAGAAAAGACAACGGAGAAGTGTTGGCGGTAAGCTTCACGACTCTCATCCGTAACGGGACGGCCACCGAGATAAAGCTCACCGGCTTCAGGAAGGTAAAGACCCGTGAGCAGCTTCGCCAGCGTCGTTTTACCGCTGCCATTACCGCCAACTAAAAAGACCATCTCGCCTTCCTGCAAGCTCAGATTAATTGGACCCAATGTGAAGTGGCTGTCGTCATTTTCTCGCTGGTAAGTGTGCGTGATACCGGATAGCTGGATGCCGCGCCACGATGGCGCCGGTGGCGGCGGGGCAATCATTGCGGTGTCCGTCGGTTGATTTGCGAGCGACAGTCTCAGATCTTCAATCTTCTTGAGCGCTACGTTGGCGCGGCCAATACCCGGAAGCGAATTAATGATGACTTGCAGTGGCGTCATCATATAAAGGAGCGCGAAGCAGTAACCCGTCAGCGTCTCGACACTGACTTGCCGAAACGCCGGCAGCCCAAACAGGATGAGCCCGATCGCGATGAAGACCAGCACCTGTCCCCAACTTGCAGCGGCTGTATACGCCGTCAGTCCCGTGACGTTGTATCGACGAAAAGCCTCCGCGGTGGGCTTCAACATGTCTTTGAGGAACGATTCCCGGCGGCCGTAATGAAGCTTGAGCTCTTTGATTCCATCGGTCAGAGCGCGCAGGTGACCCATTAGTTCGTCCGACTCCTCACGCGCGTGTCGCAGATCCTTTTGCGCCTTCGTAATAGGAAATCGATACGTGAGAATTCCGACCACCATGAATCCCAGGACCATCAGCAGAAGCAACGAGGAGAGCCAGCCCATGTAGATCAGCGCCCAGATCACGACGGCGATGTTGATGCTGATAACGGGAATGATTAGCAGTGCGTTCGTGACAGCGATGAGATCTTCTGTGAAAGCGGCCAACAGTTTGTGAGAGCCGAGACCTTCGAGATGGCGCAGCGGTGTGGCCAGAACCTGACGGCTTAGTTGCAGACGCAGTTCAAAGAGGGCCCCCTGGCCGAAGCGCGCGAGCAATGATTCGGAAATGAATCTGCTTATAGGCAGGGCGATGCACAGTCCGATGAATCCCCACAGCAGCAGACCGCGCTCAGAATTATTTCGGAGCGCACGGTTAATGACCGCAAGAAAAGCGATGCTGGAGGCGCCGCTGATGATGCCTGCAAGCAGTGCCAGCAGAAACGTTTTGCGCGCGCGCAAAAAGATGAACGAGATGAGTTTCATTGATGATACTTCCCGGGACTACTGATCGCAGCTCAACATCTCAAGCTGCTGTCCCATGATTTCAAGCTGTTGCCGGAGGATGAGGTCGATTGTCGATATGGGCGTATGCGATGCATTCGAACCGTTTGCGCCGTTGTTACCATTAGTCGCCTTTACGGGTGGTGCAACGGGCGTCCTGGGCGGCGTGGTGGGCTGCAAAGCAGTATCTTTCTTTTCAGGCACATCAACCCAATGGCGTTGCCGTTCGAAAGGATAAGTTGGCAGTGGTACGCGATAACGCTTCTCCTGAGCGTGAAACTCATCCCACTTTACCTCGACGCCCGCGAGCCATAGACGTCCCAATGCACCAATCACAGACTCGGCATCAGATGCAGGAGAATGTTCCGCGCCGAGCGTCGCCAAGACCGGGTGGCGCACTTTCGACAACGTGCTTTGCAGTCTCGCCAGATTACTGAGCACGTGCCCTGGTCCAACTTCCAGCAACACACCCTCATCCTGATTGATGAGCACAGCGAGGCCATCGCTGAATCTCACCGCTTGACGTAGATGTTGCGCCCAGTATTTCGCGCTGGTCGCCTCGGCCGCCGTGATCCAGTTTCCAGTTAGATTTGAAATGTAAGGGATTTGCGGTGCATTGAGACTGACACCGGCGAATTCGTCTTCGAAGCGCAGCATCGCGGGCTCCATCATGTCTGAATGGAAAGCGTGTGAGGTGCGCAACCGTTTGTACACCACACTGCGTTGCTGCAATTCTGCCTCGAATGTCTCGACGTCCGTTTCCGCGCCCGACACAACAGTTTGCTTTGGCCCGTTGACTGCTGCCAGAGAGAGCGCTCTGCCCGCGACCCACTGGGCCACGTCTGCTTCTCCGAGGTTGAGTGCGAGCATCGCTCCCCTGGGCATCTCCTGCATCAAGCGTCCGCGCGCCGCCACCAACGCCAATGCGTCTTCGAGCTTCATGACGCCCGCCACGCAGGCCGCCGTGTATTCGCCGATGCTATGTCCAATCATTGCCGACGGCCGGACACCCCAACTCATCAGCATTTGCGCCAGCGCATACTCGACGACGAAGAGCGCGGGCTGCGCCACAGCGGTTTCATTGATCAGCCGTGCCGCTTCTTCTGTGTGAGTTTTCGGATAGAGCACCTCACGCAGATCCAGGCCGAGCGGTTTGCGTAGCAACTCTGTGCAAGCGTCAACCTGCTGCCGAAACTGCGGCTCGGTCTGATACAACTCGAGTCCCATGTTGACGTGCTGCGCACCCTGCCCGGAAAACATGAATACCGCAGGTTGCTTGTCACTCCCACTGGAGCCCGTGAAGACTTTCTCAGGGTCGCGCGTCTCGAGCGCACTCACGGCGCTGGAAAGATCACGACAGACAACGACACGGCGATGTTTGAAGACACGCCTGCCAACCTGCAACGTGTAGGCAACGTCAGCGAGATTGATGTCCTTATGCTCTTGTAAATGTCTCGCCAGATTACTCGTCGCACGTTCAAGCGACGCCTCTGTCGCGGCTGACAAAGTTAGTAGCTGCACCGGCCTTACAGTCTCGCTACTCAACATCTCCGGGGCTTCTTCGAGAATGACATGGGCATTCGTGCCGCCGATGCCGAACGAACTGACACCCGCTCGCCGTGCGGTTCCGTTCGCGAGCCACGGTCGCAAACTCGTGTTCACGTAGAACGGACTGGCCGCGAAATCTATCTGCGGGTTCGCCTCCTCGTAGTGCAGACTCGGCACCAGCTCGCGGTGTCGCAGCATCAACACCGTTTTGATTAAGCCCGCCACTCCTGCCGCCGTGTCCAAATGTCCGATGTTGCTCTTCACCGAACCCAGCGCGCAGTATTGTCGCGCCGCGGTCGTCGCACGGTAGGCTTCGCTCAATGCCGACACTTCAATCGGATCGCCAAGTGCCGTGGCCGTGCCGTGTGCTTCCACATAACTAATACTGTCCGCGCTCACGCCCGCCATCGCCAGCGCTTCGCTGATGACGCTTGCTTGTCCTTGCTGGCTCGGCGCCGTGTAACCGATTTTCAGTGAACCGTCGTTATTGATGGCCGAGCCTTTAATCACCGCATGAATGCTGTCGCCATCCGCGAGCGCGTCTGACAGGCGCTTCAGTAACACTACTCCTGCCCCGTTACCGCCGACTGTTCCCTGAGCGGCCGCGTCAAAGGAGCGACACCGGCCGTCGGGCGAGGTGATACCGCCATCGCGATAGAAGTAACCGCTCCGCTGTGGAACTTTGATAGTCACGCCCCCTGCGATCGCCATGTCGCATTCGCCGTTAAGCAGGCTCTGGCAAGCCATGTGAGTAGCGACCAGTGAAGTGGAACAGGAGGTTTGCACTGAGACGCTTGGTCCCTTCAAGTTCAGCTTGTAGGAAACCAATGTCGCGAGATGGTCCTTATCATTGCTGATACCGAGTTGATAACCTCCGATCGATTTAACCAAATCAGGATGCGAGACCAGGCGAAACAGATAAGAGCTCATCGCCATGCCGGCGTAGACACCCACTGATCCCTTGTAAGCCTGCGGGTCATAGCCGCCACTTTCCAAAGCTTCCCACGCACATTCGAGAAAGATGCGCTGCTGCGGATCTGTGACAGACGCTTCGCGTGGCGTGAAGCCAAAGAAAGCGGCGTCGAATAAATCTTCGCCTTCGATCACGCCCTTCGCTTTGACGTAATTGGGTAGCTTGAGCGATGCGGTGTCTATGCCGGACGAGATCAACTCTTCATCCGAAAAGTGTGAAATTGACGACACCCCTGCGCGCAGGTTCTGCCAGAATTCTTCAACGCTTGCCGCACCGGGAAACCGCAGGGCCAGCCCGATGACGGCAATTCCGTTTTCATTGTCTAAAAGATCTTTTTCACTCTTCATCTTGCTACCTGAGATTTCTTCGGCGTCTCATGGCTTTCCGCGTCTCTGCGCGTCCAGTTCCCTGTTCGACCGATGATTCGCCCGTCTCGCCGGCGTTGAGATACTCGGCTACCGTGTGCACCGTTGTGTACTTGAAGAGGTCAACGAGCGGAAATTCCCGTTCCAGCAGGCGCTGTAATTTTCCATGCACCTGTACGACCAGCAGTGAACGGCCGCCGAGATCAAAGAAGTTGTCGTGCACGCCGACCCGCTCCACGCCCAGCACTTCGCTCCAAATCTCCGCGACTATTTTTTCCAACGGTGTGCTGGCGGCGACAAAATCTACGGCGGGCTTGGGAGCGATTGGCGTGGAGATCGCCTTCGACGCCTGCCACTCCTCCAGTTGCCGGCGCTCAATCTCGTCCAGGAATGTTATCTCCGCAATTCGCTGCCCCGGATCCCGGACCACTTCTTCCAGTAGCCGCTCGTAATGTTGGACCACTCTTCCGATCCACTCGGCGGTGTATAAGTCGGTGTTGTAGATCAGCGTGCCAACCAGCCGCTTCCCTACTTCTTCCATCGATAGTGTCAAATCAAACTTCGCCGTCCGGTGCTCAGCGCGCAACGCTTCTAACTCTACGTCTCCTAACTGCAACGCTTCTTTCTGCGTCGAATTTAAACTGAACAGAACTTGAAACAGGGGCGCATAGCTGAGACTGCGCACGGGCTGCAACTCTTCGACCAATCGCTCGAATGGCACATCCTGGTGTGCATATGCTCTCAGCATCACTTCTCTCACCCGCCGCAACGCTTCACCAAAATCTTCCTTCACATTCAACCGCGTGCGGACCACGAGCGTATTGACGAAGAACCCAATCAACTCTTCAGTCTCCCGCCTGCCGCGTCCCGCAATGGGAGTCCCGACTACCACGTCGGGCACAGAGCTGTAACGCCACAGCAGAGTTTGAAAGGCGGCCAACAACGTCATGAACAGTGTCACGCCTTCTTTCCGGCTTAACTCGGTGAGCTGCTGTGACAACTCTTCCGAAAGGCTGAAAGGAAGACCCTCACCGAGATAACGCTGGACCGGCGGACGTACCTTGTCAGTCGGCAATTGCAATAGAGGCGGAGCACCGGCCAACTGCTCGCGCCAATACTCGAGTTGTTCCGCCAATGCTGCGCCCTGCAACCACTCTCGCTGCCACATCGCGTAATCCGCGTATTGAATCGGCAGCTCCGGCAGCGGTGACTTCTGTCCCTGCCGGTACGCTTCATAGAGCGCCTTCACTTCTCTGACCAGCACTCCTCTGGACCACCCGTCACTGATGATGTGGTGCAGCACCGCGACCAGCATGTGCTCATCTTCCGCCAGCCGCAGCAGCGACACTCGCAACAACGGTCCGGTCGCCAGTGAGAAGGGCGCTTGCGCCTGCTCATCCGCGAACCGACGCGCTTCTCGCTCGCGTTCCTCCAGCGGTGACGCCGACAGATCCACCAACGGCAGCGACACCGAACGGGGCTCGTGGACCACTTGCACCGGTTGCTCGTCTATGTTCGGAAACGTTGTGCGCAGCACTTCATGCCGCCGCACGATCTCAGTGAACGTCTGCTCTAAAGCTCCGACGTCGAGCGCACCGCGCAGCCGGAACGTCACCGGCACGTTATAAAAGGCACTTTGCGGTTCTAATTGTTGTAAGAACCAGAGGCGCTCCTGTGCGAATGAAAGCGGCAACGCTCCGGAACGCGCCGCCACGCGCAGCGGAGGTATGGTCTGTGTGCCGCCGGATTTGAGGAGGACCTCGACAGCATCAGCGACATCCGTGACCGTCGGAGACTCGAACAGTGTGCGCAACTGCAACTCCACACCGACGACTTCGCGGATACGAGAGATGATTTGCGTGGCTAACAGCGAATGGCCACCCAATTCGAAGAAGTTATCCGTGATCCCTACTCTCTCCACACCCAGAACTTCACCCCAGATGCCCGCTATCATCTCTTCCACTGGTGTCCGCGCAGCGACATAACCCTCGCCATCCTCAGTTGCGCGCTCGGGCGCGGGCAAAGCGCGGCGATCAATCTTCCCGTTCGGCGTCAATGGCAACCTGGCAAGCGTGACGAACTGCGAGGGAATCATGTAGTCCGGCAACTGCTCACCTAAATACTGGCGCAGTTGGCCCGTGCCCGGCAGTTCTTCGCCGGCGACATAAGCAACCAATCTCCTATCGCCACTCTCTTCGTCTCTGATGACAACGACCGCTTCTTTTATTTGGGTGTGGCGACACAGCGCCGCCTCAATTTCTCCCAACTCGATCCGGAAGCCGCGGATCTTCACTTGTTGATCGGCTCTGCCGAGGTATTCGAGGGCGCCGCCCGGCAGATGGCGTGCAAGGTCGCCGGTGCGATACATACGTGCTCCCGCATCGTGGCTGAATGGGTCTGGGATGAAGCGCTCAGCGGTGAGCGCTGGTTGGTTCAAGTATCCGCGTGCCAGCCCCGCGCCTCCGACATACAGCTCGCCTGTAACGCCGAGGGGAACGGGTCGCCGATGGTTGTCTAAAACGTAAAGCCGCAGGTCCGGGATCTGAGATCCAATATTGCTTCCCGAGTTCTTGTAGAGGTCAGCGATTGAGAGCGGAAAGTAAGTAACATGCACGGTGGTTTCGGTGATGCCGTACATGTTGACGAGTTGCGGCTCCTGATCGCCGTGGCGATCGAACCACAATCGGAGGCTCTGAAATTCGAGGGCTTCGCCGCCAAAGATGACCAGCCGCAGGGCCAGATCACCATTCAGCTCCGCAGTTTCTTCGACACGAATCAGTTGACGAAAGCTCGAGGGAGTTTGATTGAGGACTGTGACTTTCTCTGTACACAACAAGCGATAGAAGTCTTCTGGCGACCGGCTAACCCAGTAGGGGACAACCACCAGTGTTCCGCCATGTATCAAGGCCCCCCAAATTTCCCACACGGAGAAATCGAAGGCGTAAGAGTGAAAGAAAGTCCAAACATCATTTTCATCGAAGCTAAACCATGCCTGCGTGGCCGCGAACAGTCTCGCAGCATTGTGATGGGTGACGCCAACACCCTTCGGTTGACCGGTAGAACCGGAGGTATAAATCACGTAGGCGAGGTTTCCGGATTGCACGCCGCTGTCGAGGTTTTCTTCACTCTGTTGGGCGAGCGCTTCGGTCTGTGTGTCCAGGTTGAGCGTTTGCGCACCGTGCGCGGGCAGGCTGGTTGATAAATCGGTCTGCGTAACCAACACTGCAACCCCTGCATTTTCCAACATGTAAGCGATGCGCTGCGGTGGATATTCAGGATCGATCGGGACATATGCGCCGCCGGTCTTGAGGATGCCAAGCAATGCCGCAATCATCGTAACCGAGCGTTCCAGCAACACGCCGACGCGCACTTCCGGCCCGACTCCCAGATCCTTTAGACGATGTGCGATTTGATTTGCATGCGCATTCAACTCGCCATAGCTCAGTTCTGTTTTCTCGTCCTTGACCGCGGTCGCCTGGGGCCTGCGCCGTGCTTGTTCCTCAATCAGAGTATGGATGAGCTCGAGGCTTTCATAAGCCGGAACGGTAACGTTGTACTCTTCAACAATCGCCTTCTGTTCAGCAACAGCGAGCAATTCGAGGCCGTCGATAGTGGTTGCAGGGGAAGCTACAGCGCTTTCAACCATACGCAGCAATTCCCCGGTAAGGAGTTGAACGTTTATCGCTTCGAAGAGACTCGTGTCGTAATGGACCGTAAGGTGATGGGCGTCGACGCCGCACTGGATTGAGAGTTTAAGTTTGAAGCGTTCGTAATAGACGTGCTCGCGCCACAGGCTAAACAGGAGACCAGCGGCCGGGTACTCGTCAGTACCGTTGTCAAAATCGAAACAGACTGCGTAGTGTGGTGGCTCTAACTCTGGATTGCCGTTCCCGTCGATGTGCTCCCAACTGAAATATTCCTGCCACTCGGCGGCCTCGCGAATCTGTCGCTCGCTCTCGAGCAGCAGGTCGTCGAAGCCCATACCTTCGCTCAAGTGCGCGGACAACGGCAGATACTTCGTCAACAGCCCGACTGCATTCGCCAAGCCACTATGGCTACGACCGTCGAAGCCCATGCCGATAATCAGCTCGGCTTGTCCAGTGAGGCGCCACACCAATGTCTGCCAGCACGCGAGCCAGAAGGCTGCTTCAGAAACTTTACGACTCGCTGCCGCGGCGGCAACAAGTTTCGCCAGGTGTTCATCAAGCGACAGGCTGTAGGTTCGAGGTGAGAAGCTTTGCCTTGTTCCGCGGCGGCGTGATTCGAGTGGAAATTTGATATCGAGTTGCAAGGGCAGTTCTCGCTGCTGCCAATGCTGACGCCCGCTTTCCATCTCCTCCGACTCGAGCAGTTCATTCTGCCACTCAGATAAGTCGGCATACTGAAGGGGCTCATCCGCTGCACTGAGCGAACTTCCGCGCTGCATTTCGCGGCCGTACTCGCGGCTGAGCTCATGCACGAACTCCTTCATGCCGGCCCTATCGATGCTCATCGCCGAGAACCACAGCATCAGCGCGTGAACATCCATTCCTAATTGCGCCAGCGTAGCTCTGACTTGCCCGTTTGCTTCGCGCCCTTGCGCGTCTCTCTCGAGCAACAACAAGGATTCGAGTTGTGTCTCTTGTTGAAATTGATCGAGTTCGCGCAGGTCATAGGGCTCATTCCACACGACCTGTGCTTCGCCAATAGTTTGGACCGGTGAGTTTGTGCCGGGCAGCAACTCAACGGTCGTGCGCAGGATCTCGTAGCGTTCGACAACGGCCGCCATTACACGCTTAAGCCGCACAACATCGAGCGGGCCTTTGAGCAGCGCTATGCATTGCGCGGAGTATGGCGCAGCGGCGTCTGCCTGCTGCAACGTCCAGAGCCGCTGCTGCTGCGGCGACAATCTGTAACCTTCAATAATGCTTTCAGACATGAATGTGTCTCGCTTCCGGAAGTACTGATTTCCGCTCTTGTTCTCGGTTTGAAGTTTTAACGGACTAGAGGATTGGTGGTGATCAAACACTGCTGCGGGCAGCTCTGCGTTTGACGCCTCTTAATTTTTGAAGACTGATTTCCTTCAACTCTTTCGCGCGCTGCATCTTTTCTGCGCCGATAGCAGCTTCGATTTTTTCCTGCAGCACGCGTAGCGTCGTCTCAGACTCGGCGGCGGCGAGATCGGTGAGAAGGATCTCCATACGCTCGAGCAGTCCTTTCGCATTCGCAGGCGAGAAAACATTGAGGTTGTAAATGAGCAGCAGCGACATCATCTCGCCCGGCCCAACCATCAGCGTAACGGGATAATTATTATGCTCAACGACCGTGTAGTCTCTAACCTCCACCGTCGCTTTTTGTTGACGCGCTGCCTTATCAATCGGGTAGTTCTCAAACGTCAGCAGCGACGTGAAGAGACTTTCACCTCTCGGAATCTCGCTCCAACTCTGCACTTTTGCGAGCGGCGCATATTCGTACTGCCGCACTTCCAACTGCTGGTCCTGCAACTCTCGCAGCCATGAAACGACACTCGCCTCGGCGTCCATTCGCACGCGCACCGGCAGCGTGTTGATGAACAATCCGATCATCTTTTCCGCACCTTCGATCGTGGGCGGACGTCCTGACATTACGGCCCCGAACACAACGTCCGCGCTGCCGCTATCGGCGGCGAGCAGCAACGACCACGCTCCCTGGACCACAGTGTTCAAGGTCAGTTGATGCCGGCGCGCAAAGTTGTGCAACTGCATCGTCGCGTCACGACTCAGAGCGATGCGTTGCTTATCGAAGTGTTCATACTCCGCCGGCTCGGCCGGAACTTCATTTGTCGCCCGCGCCGCGAAAGCCGTCGGCTGTGTAAAGCCCTCGAGAGACTGCCGCCAGAAAGACTCCGCCGCATGCATATCTTGTTGTTGCAACCAGGTGATGTATTCGCGATACGGGCGGCGACTCTCCAGCGTAAGTTCCTGCCCGGCTTCATAGGCGCGATACAGGGCAAGAATCTGATTGAAAACCTGATGCTTCGCCCAGCCGTCCATTAACAGATGGTGATAACTCCAAATAAGCTGATGCACCTCTGCGCCAGTCCGGACCAGCACCAGACGCATCAACGGAGCTTTTGTCAGGTCGAAGTTGTGATTGCGCTCTGCTTCAAGCAACACCAGCCATTGCCGGTCCTGCTCCGCTACCGGCAATGCGCGCCAGTCGTGGTAAGCGAGCGGCAGTTTGACGTCGCGGTTAATCATCTGTAACGGCGACACGAGATTTTTCCAGTGAAAGGACGTGCGCAGTACCGGATGCTCATCAATCACGCGCTGCCACGACCGCTCGAAGGCAGCCACGTCCAGAGAACCATGTAACGAACAACTCAACTGGCGGAAATAGATGTCCGCTTCCGGAGACATCAAACTGTGGAAGAACATGCCTTCCTGCATTGGCGACAGGCGGTACAAATCCTCGACGTGAGGCACATCAGACGACCCGTTCTCCGCTTTGAGTGCGACGAGAAACTTGTCGAGCTCATTTTGGTTCAATTGCGCCGCGGGAAAATCAGAGGGGATATAACTCGACGCGCTGGCCGTGCGGCAAAGGTGAATCAGCGCGCGCAGCTCGGAGACGTACAAACCCGCCAGCCGCTCGATTGTCTCGCGACGATGGAGTTGCTCGCCATATACAACGCGAATTGTTAAGCGCCCATGCAAAACTCCCGCGGTGATTTCCAAAACGTGTTCGCGGCTGCCGTCTTTACCATGCGCCTCACCGCCCGACTCCGTTGCCATCGTGAAACCGGAGTCTGCGTTAAAAGACTGGTCCATCTGCCCGAGATAGTTGAATTTGATTTCGGGACGCGCAGCCTCACGTAGTTGCTGAGTGATTTCGTCGTCGTGGCGCATCCAACGCAGCAATCCATAGCCGATACCGCCTCCGGGGATACTGCGCAACTGTTCTTTGATTCGCAGTAACGCGGTGAGCCTGTTCGCCTCATCACCTGGAGACAGCCGCACCGGATAATGAGTCGTGAACCAACCGACCGTGCGCGTTACGTCGACGTCTGCGTCGATCTCTTCACGCCCGTGTCCTTCAAACTCCAACAACAGCGTCCGCCCTCCGCCCCAGGTGCGCACCGCCAGTGCGAGTGAAGTTAAGAGCGCGTCGTTGATTTCCGTGCGATAGGCAACGGGAAGCTCTTTCAACAGAGCTTCCGTGTCTGCTTGATCGAGTTCCACACTGACGTGTCGCGCAAACTCCTTGCGATTGATGCCGCCGCTTACATCAACCGGCAATCTCTCAGCCGTGTGGCTGGTCGTGGTTAACCAGTAAGGGAGTTCCGCCGTTACCGCTTGCGATTGTGCATATTCATGCAGGCGATCGGCCCACTCTTTGTACGAGCTCGTCTTGAGCGGTAACTGGACCTTCTCGCCGCGCTGCAACTGTTCGCAGATGCTTTGCAAATCCTCGAGCAGGATGCGCCAGGAAACGCCATCCACCACGAGGTGGTGTGCGACAATCAGCAGCCTGTTTGCGCGCCCCTCGCCCAGTTTCCATAACACCACGCGCAGTAACGGACCTTCGCTCAGATTAAGGCTGCGTTGCGATCTCGAAGCCTCAGCTTCAATCGCCAAACGTTGGGCCTCTTCGTCAAGACCGGAGAGGTCTATCTCAGTAAATAACGTGGCACCGTTTGATGCAGAGTAGAACTGTCGCCAGCCACCGTCCTGTTGTTTAAAGCGCAGGCGCAGGGCGTCGTGGTGTTCGAGCAGATGTGTAATAGCCTGACGCAGCAGAGGCGCGTTCAATTCATGTGGCACGCGCAGGAGCAGCGACTGGTTGAAGTGATTCCGATCAGCGAGATCCTGTTCAAAGAACCAACGCTGGATCGGCGTCAAACGCACCTCGCCATGCGCCCGGCCTTGCTCTGCGTGCGCCGTGCTGCGAGTCGCAGGAATAACGGAGGCGAGCTCGGCGATAGTCTGCGCTTGAAAGAGTTGCTTCGGCGTCAGTTGCAAACCTACCTGCCGCGCTCTGGCAACGATCTGAATGCTGAGGATCGAGTCGCCGCCGTAAGCGAAGAAATTATCGTAAATCCCAACCCGCTCCACGCGCAGCACGTCCTGCCAGATAGCGGCAAGCGCGCGCTCGATTTCAGTTCGCGGCGCTGCATACGCTGGACCACGTTCGCTCGCGGCTTCTTCCGGCGCCGGCAGCGCACGACGATCAACCTTGCCGTTAGGCGTCAGCGGCAGTTGCTCGAGCATGACCAGCACTGAAGGCAACATGTATTCGGGTAGCTGCTCTTTGACGTGCTCCTGCAACTGAACGACAGTCGGCGTGTTTCTCGATTTCCTCACTACGTAGGCCACGAGACGCTTGAAGCCCGGCTTGTCTTCACGCGCCAGGACCACCGCTTCGTCGATCCCTGAATGACGCCGGAGCACCGTTTCGATTTCTCCAAGTTCGATACGGAAACCGCGCAGCTTGACCTGTTCATCAGCGCGCCCGACAAACTCTATTTGACCGTTGGGCCAGTAGCGCGCGAGGTCGCCCGTTCGATAGAGACGTGCGTTCGCTTCGTTCGTTAAAGGATGCGGCACAAATCGCGCGGCAGTCTCCGCGGGCTGATTGAGATAGCCACGCGCCAGCCCTGCGCCCCCGAGATAGAGCTCACCGGTAACTCCGATGGGCAGCGGGCGTAGCCGTTCGTCCAGAATGTATGCTTCCGTGTTAGCGATGGGGCGGCCAATCGGCACCGTCGTTGGCAACGCCCAGCCCGCGCCGTTATTCCATGCAGTACTCTCGACTTGATTATTGACTAACGCGCCAACCGTCATCTCCGTTGGGCCATAGTGATTCAACACGCGACACGTTGATTGCGACCGCTGGATGCGATCGAGCAGTGCGGGAGGCAATGCTTCGCCGCCCAGAATCAGAAATTTCCGTGGTAGCGCCTGGCTCGTTCGGTCTGAAGCGAGCAGTGCGCTCAAATGCGAAGGGACGATCTTTAAAACGTCTATTGGATTTTGCGTCAGGTAATCCGCAAACAATTGCGCGTCGGTCGTAACTTCATAACTCAGCAGATGTAGACAGCCTCCGGAGAGCAGTGCCGGGAAGATTGCGGTGTTTCCTAAATCGGCGGAGAGCGTTGATACGCTAGCGAAATGCAGTGGCACTGTCGTCTTCGTGCAACCCAACTCGCGGCATATAAACGTGGTGTAGTTGACGAGGTTCCGATGTGAGATAGCAACGCCTTTGGGTGTACCCGTCGAACCTGAGGTGTAAAGCACATAAACCAAATTCTGCGCTGAGTTAATCGACGGTGGATTGGTTTTGGGTTCGCTCTCAATTCGCGTCTGATCGCTGTCGAGACAAACGATGTAACCTTTGAAGTCAGAGAACAGAGGGCGAAATTTCTCCTGCGTAATCAGCACCGGACTGTCAATCTCCGCCAGTTGCAGACGCAATCTCTCTTTCGGGTATTCCTCGCTCAGAGGCACGTATGCGCCGCCCGCTTTGATTATTCCCAGCATCGCGACCAACGACTCCTGCGAGCGTTCCAGGCAGAGACCTACGCGTACATCTGCCGACACGCTGAGGCGTCGCAGCAGATGGCCTAACTGGTTTGCCTTTGTATTGAGTTCAGCATAGGTGAGTCGCTGCGCGCCGCAGACAACGGCAAGGTTATCGGGCGTTCGTTCCGCCTGCTCCTCGAAAAGTTGTTGAATGGTCCTATCCGCGGGATAGTCAGCCTGCGTCTGGTTGAAATCACGGCAGTGCCTGCGGCTCTCTGCTGCGGTCATCAAACTGAGCTCGCTAAGGGTGGCGTCAGGCGTCTTAATCGTGCTGTCGAACAATGAAGCGAAATGGCGTCCGACACGTTCAATAGTCTCCCTTTGATAGACGCTCGCGTCGTAATGCAACTCCGCACGCAATAAGTCACGATCGCATGCGCAACTCAGCTTGATTTTGAAACGCTCGGTCCACGCATATTGAGACTTGATGCTGAACTGCACTCCGTCCGCCTGATACTGCAAACTTTCGGGCTCATACTCGAAACCGATTGACAGAGGTTCATCACCTTCGATATCTGTTGCTGCGAAATACTCCTGCCACTCTGCATTGTTACGCCTGACTTCCTCGATCTGCTGAACGAGATCAGAGAAGCGCAACCCAGGCTCGATTTTGACGCTCACCGGCAACCACTTCGCATACAACCCGACCGCTTTCGCTAACTCCTCGTACTTGCGCCCGCTCACCGCTTCGCCCACTACTAACTCAGGCGCTCCGCTCAGGCGCCATAGCAACACCTGCCAGCACCCCAACAGCCAGCCCGCCGCCGTGCAGCCTCGCTCCCCTGCTAACTCGCTCAGGCCACCGGCGTCACTCGTTTCCATGCTCACCCAGGCCGGGCTAAACGCTTCCCGCTGCCGCTCCCCGCCTCGTTCAAACGGCAACGTCACCGCTACTGTTTTTTCCTGCTGACTCCAATACTGCCGGCCTGCCGTCGCGTCCTCGTCCGCGCTCTCCATTAATTCGTTTTGCCAGTTGGCAAAGTCCGCATACTGCATCGGCGGCCCGTTCAGCGCTGGCCCACCTTCGTAGTAATGGGCCAACTCCGCTACCACTATGCGCAGCGTCTCGCTGTCGCCACACATGGCCGGCAGGCTCAGGCTCAATTCCGCGCGCTGCGCTCCCAACGCCACCAGGTGCGCCCGCAGCACCGGCTCCGAACCTCGACCCGCTTGCCGCTGCTCCGTTCTCAGCTCCGCCAGGCGCGTCTCCTGCTCCGCCTCGCTCAACCCACGCAAGTCGCTCTCGCGCCACTCATACTCGCCCTGCTCGGCAATCACCTGCAGCGGATATTTCATTCCCGCGCGCTGCTGAAAACTGGTGCGCAAAGCTTCGTGCCGCGCCACCACTTGCGACAATGCTTGCCGCAGTCTGCCACGCTCAAGCGCTCCGTCCAGTCGCACCGACACTTGCAGCCCGTAAGCCGCACTCTGTTGTTGCAGCCGCCACACTCGCTGTTGTTGCGGCGATACCTGGTAGCCTTCCATCACTTCCATCACTGTGTTACTCATAGACCCGCGCTCTCTTTACTATTTGCTTTAGTCTGGTTGTGCTTCCGATTCGAGGTAGCTGGTTTTGACCGGGCTGAACTGTCTTAGACTCACCGCTGCTCGTCTGCTGTTCTTCAGCCTGTTGAGTTTGTTCTCTTCGCGTCTTTGCTGTTCCTGTCTCTCTTGTTCCTGCTCTTCGGGTGTCAGCAGTTCAAGATTGTTGAGGCGTGTGTCGGGCTGCGCGAGTGCATTGGCAAGCAGTGTCTGCCACTGGCGCGTCATCCGTTCAATCGTAGCAGGCTCGAACAAATCCGTGCTGTATCGCCATAGCCCCCGCAAACCTTCGTCGGTCTCCATGATCATGAGAATCAAATCGAACTTTGAAGTTGTGTTATCGAAGTCGAGCGAGCTGAGCGATAGGTTAGACAGTTGCAGCGATGAGGCCGGTGCGTTCTGCACCACGAACAGCACTTGAAACAACGGTGTGTGGCTCAGGCTCCGCTCCGGCTGTAATTCCTCCACCAACTTGTCGAAAGGCAAATCCTGGTGTGCATAAGCACCGAGCGTGACCTCTCTGACGCGGTGCAGTAATTCACTGAAAGTCGGATCGCCGCTCAAATCTGTGCGCAGTGCTAACTGGTTCACGAAGAATCCAATCAGGTTCTCCGTTTCCACTCGATTGCGATTCGCGATATCGGTGCCGACGATCAGATCGTTTTGCCCGGTGTACTTCTGCAGTAAGACTTGAAACGATGCGAGCAGAGTCATGAACGGCGTCACGCCTTCTTTCCGGCTCACCTCTTTGAGGTTTTTTGCTAACGACTGCTGAAGCACAAAGTTGTGCGCCTCACCCTCATATCTACGAGCTGCTGTTCGGATCCGGTCAGTCGGCAACTGCAACAGAGGCGGCGCCCCAGCCAACTGCTTGCGCCAGTACTCGAGTTGTTCTGCCAACGCTGCGCCCTGCAACCACTCTCGCTGCCACAAAGCGTAATCCGCATATTGAATCGGCAACTCTGCCAGTGGCGACTTCTGTCCCTGCCGGTACGCTTCATACAGCGCCATCATTTCTCTGACCAGCACTCCTATGGACCAGCCATCGCTAATGATGTGGTGCAGCACCGCCACGAGGACGTGCTCTTCTTCCGCCAGTCGCAGCAACAACACTCGCAACAGCGGTCCGCTCGCCAGTGAAAACGGCATTTGCGCCTGCTCATCCGCCAGCCGCCGCGCTTCTTGCTCACGTTCCTCCAGCGGTGACGCCGACAGATCCACCAGCGGCAGTGACAGTGAACAAGGCTCCTGGATTAGTTGCACCGGTTGCCCGTTTGTGTTTGAGAAGGTCGTGCGCAGCACTTCATGCCGCCGCACAATCTCAGTGAATGTTTGCTCTAAAGCTTCGACGTCGAGTGGCCCGCTTAAACGCACTGCCGCGGTCATGTTGTAGGCTGCGCTCTGCGGCTCCATCTGCTGTAAGAACCATAAGCGTTGCTGTGCGAACGATAGTGGCAGTGAGCCATTGCGCGGCATGGGTTTGATGGGAGTAGACGACACGGATTCGCCCGCCTTCAGCGCTTCAGCCACGCTTCTGGCGACGCCTTCCACCGTGGGCAATTCAAACAGGCGGCGCAGCGGAATTTCGACTTTGAAAATGGCGCGCACGTGCGCGAGCAGTTGTGTCGCCAACAGCGAGTGACCGCCCAATTCGAAGAAGTTGTCTTTAATGCCGATGCGATCAGCACCGAGCACCTCGCACCACAAACCGGCCAGCACTTCTTCCACAGGATTGCGCGGAGCCACACAAGCGGAACGATCTCTAACCTGCGCGGGAGCCGGTAGCGCGCGCCGATCAATCTTGCCGCTGAGCGTACGGGGCAGAGACTCCATTAGTACATAGGCGGTTGGCACCATGTACTCCGGCAGCAGTCCCAACAAGTACTCACGCAGTTGCTTCGCGTCCGTTTCCTCCTCGCTGACCACGTAGGCGCATAGGTACTTGTTCCCGTCCGTACCTTCAAGGTCGACGACGGCCACGTCGCTGATCGCTTCGTATCCGCGTAGCGCCTCCTGAATTTCGTCCAGCTCCACACGTGCACCGCGCACTTTGACCTGGTGATCCTGACGACCGAGGAACTCAAAGTTCCCATCCGCCAGCACGCGTCCGAGGTCGCCCGTTTTGTAGACTAAGTCTTCAAGGCTTTGTCCAAATGGATTCGGGACGAAGACCTCTCCTGTCAACTCGGGACGTTGCCAATAGCCATGTGTTCGATAAGGTGTGCGGATATAGATTTCACCCACCGAACCCGGCCTGCACCCGTTTCCTTTGGCATCGACCACGAGGGCCCTTGCACCTTCCATCGGTTTGCCAATTGGAATACGACGCTGCTGACTGTCAGACGCCTGGACCATGTAGAAGAACTTCGTCATGGTCGTCTCGGTTGGACCATACAGATTGATTAACTGCACTCGCTCGCCAAAGACATCCATCCAGCGTCCGACATCCGAAGGCAGCAGCGGCTCGCCGGAGAGCAGGACATAGCGGAGCGCCGCAAACTGGTCGGAACGAAGCCCTGCATTAATTAGTGAGCGAAACAGGGATGGAACGCAGTGAATAAGATTGATTCTCTCTCGATCGATCCAATCAACCAGATTGCGCGAATCGAGAATGACGTCGCGGCTTTCAGGAACACAGATCGTCCCGCCCGTACACAACGGCAGGAAAACATCGCGCAGGAAGGCGTCGAAGGCGGGGCTGGTTAACTGGCTTACGCGCACGCCTGCCTCGATACCGCAGGTCTTTACTTCCCAACGAATGAAATGGTCGATGCCCTTCAGACGTCCGACTATGCCTTTGGGTCTGCCGGTTGAGCCGGAGGTGAAATAGATGTAGCAGGGATCGTCCGGATCTGACGCAACTTGTACTTGAGAATCGTTTTCATAGCAGGCGAAGTCCGTGCGCACGACTAGCGGCGACGAGCACGCAACGGCTGTCGTGCCCCCGTCAAGACATATCGCACTCGACGCGAGGTTTGCACTCCCGGCGATCTGGCAAATTCGTCCGAGGAGTTCGGATTCGGTGAGGAACCAGAGAGGTGACACTTCTTCACACAAGGTCTGGAGTCTCTGGTCCGGTGTCGCCGGATCGAGAGGCACGAAGATGCAGCCGGCTTTGAGGCAGGCAATGATCGCCGTGATGACGTTGACGGGACTGTGTGCCAGGACAGCGACGACCGAGCCTTTAGGAGCGCCTTCACGAATGAGGAAGTTGGCGAGCACGTTGGCGCTATCGCTCAACTCAGAATATGAAACGTGCCGGCCGCGAAATTCGATGGCCGTGAAATCGCCGTAGTCTTCCACCGCGTAAGAAAACAGTTCTTGAATATTTCCGCTCTTCATAAGTTCGTCCTTAACCACGCCAACCTTGTGCGCCCGCAAAGATGTTGTTCAGGTATTCCTGCTGCATCACGTGCTTTTCACGCTCTGGAACTGAGGCGATTTCCAACGTCAGCAGCTTGTGCGCCTGCGTCATGAAAGACTTGAATCCGTCCCGGCTGACGCCCCGGCCGATGAGATAGGGGATGGTCCAAAAGTCGAACGACCACTGCGGCAGCCAGACCGACTCGGTGATGGACAAAAACATGCGATCGATGTGGTCCATCGCTGCCAGACTGTCCATGGTCTTGTGACTCCAGACGAAACCTTCACCGTTGATGTCGTATTTCGCGCGTTCTTTCTGAATCGGCGTGCCCGGCTCGCAGTACCACATTTGCACGCGGTAGTAGTCCGGCTTTTCGGTCCTGATGAAGTCGACTGTCTCTTCGACAGTTTTGTCTGTCTCTCCGGGGAAACCAACGATGAACGAACCGAAAGTCATGATGTTGTGGCGCCGTAGCATTTCAATGCCCTTCGCATACTTCTCGATCGTCGCGGACTTGTTCATGTTTTGCAGAATCGTGGGCGACCCTGACTCGATGCCGAGGAAGACGCCTTTACAGCCGCTCTCAGCCATTAACTCGACGGCTTCTTCGTCCGAGTTGCTGCAACGAAAGTAGGAGTACCAGTCGAACGGATACTTCTTCTTGATCATCAGACGGCAAATTTCCTTGAAACGCGGGAACGGTACGTTGAAGGTATCGTCGATGAAGACGACGTTCTTTACGTCAGAGAGCTCGTACATCGAGTCGAGTTCCCTTTCGATCACATCGAGGCTCGCGAGCGTCAGCGCGCCCGCGCGCGCCGGGTAATTGCAGAACGAGCACTTGAAGGCGCAACTGCGCGCGGTTCGCGTCTGAATCGTCGCGCCCATCTCTTCTTCAGGGAACGTGGTCCAGTTAATGAAATTCTCATCCAGCGAATTATTCTCGGTGACGGTTTTGGTGCGGTGCAGTTTTCCATCCGCGATATAGGCGAGGTTCGGTACGGTGCTCAAATCCCCGCCCTGCTTGATACAGTCGACGATTTGCGCAAGCGTTCCTTCGCCCTGGCCTTCGACGACGTAGATGTCCGCACCCATATCGTCGAGCGCAGCCTTCAGGTCTTCGCCGTGTGAGTTCTTGATGTGGTTCGATACAAGTGGGCCACCAACCACGATTTTCACCTTGCTATTGTGCCGGCGAATAAACTCGACCATCTCGTTGACCGGTAGATTGACGACGTAGAACGTCGTGGTGATGGCAACACACACGGGGTCTTGTTCAAGATAGGCAACAAGTTTCTCTTTCTCGTATTGAAAGAGATTGACGTATTTCGCGTGGTAGCCTCGCTGGCGCAGGAAGTTCGTCAGGTACACGGCTCCGAGGTTCGGGATATCGCCCGATTTGAATTCGTCCTGCGGGCTCCAGCCGCCGTTGCCGCCTCGCGCCTTGCTCATCGCGAGGTTCATCAATCCCATGTAGTCCAACTTCCGGCCGTTTACGTTGACGAAACTGAACTTCAGATCGCGGTATGCTTCGGTATCCTCACCGTAATTGCTGAGGAAGCTCTCGTAACGCTCGAAAGGAACTTCGTTGTAACCGATGACCACGCAGTCGAGTGGCCCATTATTGTTAATCATTTACTGCTCCTGATTTCTTGATGACGCTGTGGTTTGTTGCCTAGCGGTGATTCACACTGGAGGAACTGACGGCGGCTCTACGCAAGAGGCCGTGATATTCGTGAGCCAACGTTTGTCCGATGATGATCAATGGGTCAACGCAGAGAGCGTGTTGGCAGACGCACCCGGGATGCGTGAGATGTTTTGTCAGCAGGTGTATTTCCGTACAACCGGCGATAAATGAAGTCACTTCGTATTTCGCGAGGAGAGATTCGAGAAACGGCATCACCTCGTTTGGGTTCTGATTCTGCTTAAGGCTGTAGATCACCTCGTGAATAGCGTTTTGATCTCTCGCTTCCGGAAGCACGAAGTACTTCCGCAGGGACTTCCATTGCTCGTGCCGCTGAAATATTTCCAGGCGGCGTGTCCCATTCGAGCAAATGAGGAGATGCTTCTTCCGATTGCGCCCGACCGCCTCAAAGATCACATCCAGTAGCGAGCGAACGCGCGCACTCAGGTGCGGTGGCAGGCGCGGCAACAGATGGTGCATCGTGACGCAGCAGATAACGATTTTCGAGGCGCCCATCTCGCACAACTGCTCGAGGGCGGCGATAAGCCTTGCCAATACGATGTCGTCATCACCGCGCAGGAAAGCCTGCGTTCGATCGGGAAAAGCCGGATCGGAGTGCATCACCACCGCGGGTGCGCTCTGTTCGCTCGCACCGATGCTGCATTCATAAATCGTTTTCAGAAACTCGGCGGAGGCCAACGGGCCCAGACCTCCGAGAATACCCAAAAGGTTTGTTCTAAC
>Ga0065715_10088937_pt1 | contig 23046 bp, 21 predicted proteins | sample MisBulReplicate1_FD_59102 | JGI IMG/M metagenome (GOLD analysis project Ga0065715, IMG submission 59102) | Miscanthus rhizosphere microbial communities from Kellogg Biological Station, MSU, sample Bulk Soil Replicate 1 : eDNA_1 v2 (version 2) | ecosystem: Host-associated > Plants > Roots >...
GCCTACAATGGCAACGGTACAGGTCCCAATTCCAACGTCATCAGGACAAAGACCAGGCCACACTAAGATTTCTCGCTAGCCCACCAGCAGTAGCTCCTTAGCCGCCAATATTGCGCCACTCAAGGCCTTCTGGCCGGCAGTGGCTTGGAGCTTTTTAGAATTTCCGACCGGTTGTGAGCTTGGCTGGTTTGCCGCTGAAGATTACGCGATTTGGTTTTTCAACGAGCGTTTCCACGACCGCTCGCTTCGCACTCTTTGGCTGTAGGATGCCGCGCCGCGATCAATCCTAGCGAAGTGAAAGCGAGCTATTTGTCGCCAGTGAGTAAGCCGCACTCGCCAAGCCATGGAAAATGACGTCGCGCGTGTGCGGCACGTTTGAGACCGAATCGTTCGATCGCTTTTGATCGAACGTGCGCGATCGCTTCGTCTACGGAATCGGTTACGTAAATCAGGCTCAAATCGGCTTCGGCGATCATTCCGCGTTGCGCCATTTTGTTCATGAAGTCGATCAGTCCCTTCCAATAGTCGGTTCCCATAATCACGATCGGAAAATTCTTGATTTTCGCGGTTTGAATCAGAGTGAGCGCTTCGAATAACTCGTCCAATGTGCCCGCGCCTCCAGGCATGACAACGAAGGCATAGGAATACTTAACCAGCAGCGCTTTGCGGACGAAAAAATAATGGAGGCGCACGCAGCGATCGAGATAGGCATTTGACGGCTGCTCAGACGGAAGCTCGATAGTGCAGCCGACGGAGCGACCACCGACATCCTTGGCGCCCCGGTTCGCCGCTTCCATGATCCCGGGGCCGCCGCCGGTCATGACCGTGAAGCCGAGGCGCGCAATCGCTGCGCCCATTTTCCTGGCCAGTTCGTAATTCGGATCATCAGAATGAATCCGGGCTGAGCCGAACACCGTCACACATGGACCGACGAAATGAAGTGTGCGAAATCCGCGCAGAAAATCGCGCATCACTCGCAAAAGAGTGAAAAATTCAGCGAAACGCGATCGCGGTCCTTCGAGAAAGATTTCATCCGCGCATTCCGTGGGTGTTGTTAACGCCGAATTCGCGGCGGCCAATGCTTCGCTGACGGAATCGTCTTTGTTCTGCACGACACCTCACCTCCCGCCTACGCTGTGCTCCGCGTGCAGCCAGTTAAGGAACTTCATTGTGGTCGCCTCTCCTTTTCAAAGGGAGAGAGTAGGGTGAGGGTTCATGGGCCGCAATATCGCAGCGAAGATTTAAGCAACCCTGACGCGAACCGCCGCAAGCTAAGCACCGTTGCGTCGCGCGTTCGTTCGATCACGACCACTGACAACACCACTGGCGATTCGACGAGCTCTCTTAAGCCATCGCCGTGCCCAAGCGTATTCGGTGGCAAGAATGGCGAGCCCCACAGGAATAACAATGAACGCCGGGCCCGGTAAAACCAGCAGGGCAATGCCGATCAGCAGGACGGTTGCTCCGATCACGGAGACGATCACACGTTTAACAAGCTTGATGTTCTCAAGATTCCAAACGCTGGAGAGACGTTTCATCCAATGTCGAAGAGTGATTGCCCGTTTCACTACTCGGCAAATTATCGGGAGATCGTTGCTCGCAGTTGAGTTGGATCGGGCGTCAACCAAGCGCGGCACGCAAACGGTCGAGAAAAGGCACCTGTGTTGGCTTTAATTTCCGTCTGGCCTGTTCGTCGGAAAAAAAGCATGCCTGGTCGACTTCCGGAAATTGTCGGTATTTGCCAGAGCGCGGCGGCCATTCGAGTTCAAATAGGTTTGATTTGCACTCGAACGATTCCGGCAAATCGCCTTCGAATGCCCAGGCATGAACAAACTTGCCGCCCTTTTGCCTGATCCAGCCGAGCTTGATCCATGCCTGAACGTTTTCGGGGCGGCATCCTACTTCCTCTTCAAATTCAATTCGGGCGCGCGTTAGCAAATTTTCTCCCGGAGCGGCTTCGCCTTTTGGAATTGTCCACACACCATCGTCTTTACGGGTGAAGAAGGGCCCGCCCGGATGCGCGAGCAGGACTTCAAGCTCGTTGTTCTTGCGCCGGAACATCAACAGACCGGCGCTGGTCCGACTTCGTTGAGGTTTCGAGGTTTTCGACACGGCATCATTTTGCGCCGGCAACGGGCTCGACGCGATTTACAGGTGGTGCGTGGCTCTCTCCTTTGCCGCCCCAGAGGTGAAATGTGTAAGTGAAAACGATGTAACCCATCACGCGGCTCAGGTCGTCGTTACTGAAATAAATCGCGGGATTGAATTGAAAATCGGGCGTGACATTGCAGGTAAAGCCGATTGTCGATGAGTTTTCAGAGCCACTTTGAAAATCGGCCTGCACACGCCATCGCTCATTGAAGTCGTAGGCATATCCGAGAATTGCTTCGTTTTTGTAGCCCGCGTGAATGGCTCCGACGATGAACTTGTTATGTTCAGTATAATAGCCGACTTCGATGTACGGCTGAGGATCTACATCCAGGTGTGGCGACCAATTCACGAACCCCACGGAAACAAGCCAGGGCTCTTTCGTTAACAATCCGATTTCTGTACCCAATATCCATTCGTCCGGCTGGAACCCGCGAAACACCGCTACCTCAGCCCATTTCGTCAGGCCCATCTCTGCTTGCAACTGATAGGGGTTCGCAATCCGCTTGTCTTGAATTTGAAGACTCAACGAAAGATCGCCCTCTGGCTGCAGATCTGGCGTCACGATTTGACTTAAGCCTTTTGTCGTCGCGAAGGCTGAAGGAGCGCTTAAAAGAACAGCGATTATCGCTACGAATATCGTGACGAAGCTGGTTGGCTTTCCGCTGGCCTGTGGTTCGTGCAATCCGTTGAACATATTGGCGCGAGTAAAACCGCTGCTTGTGAATTTGTCGATTCCGTCTTGAACAGGCGGCGCGTGATTTTAAGCTTGCGATAATGCGAGTGCTCGCGATCGACGCTTCTCTTCGCAACACCGGTGTCGCAATTCTCGATGCAACCAATGGTAAGCCGCGTTCCGTGTATTTCGGGACGATTCACAACGCGAGCTCGATGCGTTCGTCCTCCTGTCTTGTCGCGATCCGCGATCGGCTTGTTGAACTCATTCGGGAACACGAACCGGACTGTTGCGCGCTCGAATCGGTCATTTACGTGCAAAGCTATAAGACCGCGATTGTGCTGGGAGCCGCGCGAGGCGCCGCAATTCTGGCCGCGGCCGAAAACGGATTACCCGTATTTGAGTATTCACCGAAAAGAATCAAACAATCCACCGTTGGGCGCGGCGCAGCGGGAAAAGATCAGGTCGCATTCATGGTGCGCGCGCTTCTCGGTCTAACGGAAACGCCGGACGCCGATGCAGCGGACGCGCTGGCAATTGGACTGACTCACCTGCGGTCGGAACAGGTCGCGAGCTTGGGTGTCCCGGGAGCAACGCAGATATGAACGCGGCACTTGCTGATCTTCACGTGCGTTGGCTGGGCAGAACGGAATTTGATGATGCTCTGGCGTTGCAGGAAAAAATTGTCGCAAGGAAACGAGAAGATCCTTCGCATGCGGATGAGCTGCTGTTACTCGAGCATGAGCCGGTTTACACAATCGGCCGCACTCCCGATCAATCCAGTTTGCTGGGTGGCGCGCATCTGCCCCATCCGCTTTTCGCCATCAATCGTGGGGGGCAGGCGACATATCATGGGCCCGGCCAATTGATGGGGTATCCGATTATCGATCTGCGCCGGTACGGCCAGGATTTGCACAGATATTTGCGGTGGCTTGAGGCAATGCTAATTGACCTTCTCGCCGAACACGGCATCGGCGCTTCGCGACGCGAATCGCTTACCGGAGTCTGGATTGGCGATCGCAAAATTGCGTCGATAGGCGTAGGTGTTCGTTATTGGATCACCATGCATGGTTTTGCGTTGAACGTCTGTGGCGATCTTTCGCCCTTTGACCACATCGTTCCATGTGGCATCAACAATGTCATGATGACATCGATGGAAAAGGAAACAGGCCGGGCATTTTCACTTGCTGGCGTTGCTGCCTCCCTTGAAAAATTGGCGCTGAATCGGATCGGCGATTTGCGCGACGCTACGGAGCCAGAACCGATCAGTATCTAACCAAGGACTGAAAAAATGATTCCGCTTGAAGACAACGTCGGGGACATTATCGGAAAAGCACAACGTGGGTTGGGCATTTCTGATTCTCAACTGGCCGAAAAAGCGCGCCTAAGTTCCGAAGCAATCCGCAAGCTGCGCCAGGGCGATTACGAGGAAGCCGCTCTCTTGAGCGTTTCGCCCGTTCTCGACCTTGACGGACAAGCCCTTTGCGAATTGGCCAAAAGCGAGTGGCATCCAGGAAAAATCGAAGCGAACGATGGCCTCGCGCAATTCAACACGGATTACGACGGCATGGCTGTTAACGCGTATCTTGTGTGGGACCCGGAAACTCGTGCCGCAGCGGCCTTTGATACGGGTGCTGATTCCGGCGAAATGGTTCGGTTTGCGAATCGCCATAAGCTAAATGTACAACTCATTCTCCTTACGCATGCTCACGCCGATCATGTCGCAGACTTGCCGCGTTTGCGTGAAGAAACGGGCGCGGATGTTTTTGCACCCGCGCGGGAACCTGTTCCCGGTGCGGAGCCGATCGACGAGGGAAAACGCTTTCGGCTTGGTAACTTGCAAATCGATGCGCGGCTGACCTGGGGTCATTCCCCGGGCGGAATGACATATGTGGTGACGGGGCTCGCGCGCCCAATCGCCATCGTGGGCGATTCGCTTTTTGCCGGATCGATGGGCGGCGGGAACGTCTCGTATAAAGATGCCTTACGAAACAATCTTGAGAAAATCCTGACATTGCCGGACGAAACGATCATTTGCCCCGGACATGGTCCGATGACCGCGGTCGGGGAAGAGAAAAAGCACAATCCGTTTTTTGCAGAGAAGTTTTAGCTTGTGAATCGCCACGGATGAACACGGTTTTTCACGGATCAGCAAAACGTCGGCATCTGTGTTTCATCTGTGTCCATCCGTGGCTGATCTTACGAACATGAACATCGGTTTTGTTGGAGTCGGTCGCATGGGCGCGAACATGGCGCGGCGTCTGAAGGATCGTGGTTTTTACGTGACGGCCGTTTACGATACGAACCGCGCGACCGCGACGTCGCTCGCTGCCGAACTTGGCTGCGCCGCTGCTCAGGATTTGTCGGAAGTTACGGCGGCATCCGACGTGGTCTTCACCGTGGTGACTGACGACAACGCCATGCGAAATATCTTTACCGGAAGCGGCGATAATTTGCTGGTCAACGCGCGCGGCAAGCTTTTCATCAATTGCGCGACGATCTCGCCACTGGTTCATGTCGAGATCGAAAAACTGGCGCAGCAAGCCGGCGCGGAATCGCTCGAAGCCTGCATGGCGTCGAGCATTACCCAGGCGCGTGAAGGAAAGCTTTATCTGATGTGCGGCGGAAAAGAAGAGGTGTTTCGAAAAGCCGAACCGATTTTGAAAGAGCTTGCTGCGCAGACTCGCTTCATCGGCAAAGCCGGCGAAGCCGCCAAAGTGAAAGCGCTCGTCAACATGGTGATGAACATCAACACCGCGGGTCTGGCTGAAGGACTCGCCCTTGGCGCAGCGCTGGGTCTCGATCTGGAAATGTTGCGCAAGGTTTTTTCTCAAACCGGCGCGGCCTCGCGCGTGCTCGAGACCGACGGCGAAGACATGCAAAACCACGAGCACAGCTGCTATTTCTCTGCCGCCCATGCTGCCAAAGATAGCGGGATCGCGCTTGATCTTGCGCGCAGCCTCGGTCTCGATTTACCACTCGCTCAAGCGACCAAGGAACAATACGATCGCATGGTCGCAGAAGGCCTGGGCGAGCTCGACAAGTCCGGCATCGCCGAACTCACCTTCAAAGACCGCCACAAACATTCCGGCGATCGCCTGTGATGGCCCAAAACAGCGGCTGTTGACATTCGGTGGCCTTTTTAATTATCCTCGGATACAGATATCAAGCTTCCGCCCCAGAAAATGGGCTGCGTCGCTCAAAGAGAGGAATTACAAATGCCTAAAAAGAAACAGCCAAAAAAACGTCATCCGCATGTGACGCGAGCCATCGCGCATATCGAAAAACTTCAGAAGGGTCATAAGGAAATGATCCTGCACTTGGAGAAAGCTAAGAGTGCGCTAAAAGCGACGCCATTTAGTACACCATTCGGCGCCGCGAATCAGTAAAACAATTCTGCCAGTCTTCGCTGCGCATACGCTGCCTTAGCTGAAACAGATGCGGGATCGGACCGTCCAATTGCGACGGGCTAGGTGCTTGTTCGCCTACTGGCGAGATGGTCGGCTGTTTTTTCATAATTTTGCCAGAGGTTTGACCGTCTCAGGCAAACCGATTACCTGCGAAGTTCTCGATTTTTTCAAAAAGTGGCGAACCTCTGACGCGGCTATCAGGCATTTCGCCGATTACTCACCAAGGAGCGTGCGCTCAGCCACGTCTCAATTGCTGAAGCAGCAGCTATTGTTGGTGAAGGGCACACCAGAAGCGATTCAAGACAATCGTATCGCAAGAGAGTGGTCTCCGTGGTTGCCTCAAGGGAGCTTTCATTTCTCTACGAAGGACGTACCGTTTATCGACTTCAGCACGTGGAGTGCTCATCGCCTAAAATCTATCTTGCCGAAAACGCCGGCGCCGAAAATTTTCAACACCGTCAACGGAGCGGCAAAAATATTGCTGCCGCCGCGCCCTTTTTCTAATTCCGAATTCGTCCAAGTTCTACTAGCCAGGAAAACGCATCGACAATTCTCAAACCAGGAACTGCCGCTTGAAGCCGTGTCCCAACTGCTGTCTTTGGTTTGGGGCGTCACTGGTTATTTGCATCCTCCCGGATTGGCCAAATTGCTTCATAAGACCAGCCCCTCGGGCGGTGCCCGGCACCCGGGAGAGGTATATTTGATGGCCTTGCGCGTAAAAGGCCTGGCGCGGGGTTTGTATCATTACCACCCTGGACATCACCATCTCGAGCGGATCAGCACGAATGCTACGCCCGATAAAGCGCAGCGGTACTGCGGGCGCCAAAGGTACATCAGAAATGCAGCTGCCTTGTTTCTAATGACTGCCGTGTTTCGGCGCACGATGTGGAAATATCAATTTGCTCGCGCCTATCGTGTGGTGCTTCTCGATGCGGGGCATTTGTGCCAAACATTTTGTCTCGTCGCAACCTGGCTGGGCCTGGCGCCATTTTGTACTGCCGCGCTAAAGGACACACTGATTGAGCGAGATCTGGGAATAGATGGTATTCGCGAATCGGTGCTTTATGTAGCGGGCGTCGGTCTGCCCGCCGTGTCGTGACTCACCGGTTCGGGCTTGAACAAAGACTAACCCTGGAGCAGAGACAATTACTTCGGCCTAAGAGCGTCTACGATTTTTTCGAAGCGCGGATCGCCTCGCAGAGAGTCCCAATAAGGATGAAGCTTGAGACGGCCGTAGCTGAGATCATTAGGGACGCGCTCGACTGCGGCAATCTGTTCGATGGCGAGGTCTTTCTCACCCGTCCACGCGTAGATTTGCGCCAGGTTAACGGCACAGGCCGCGCCGGCGATTGCGTCTTTGGAAATTGGTAGCAATTCGCAGGCGCGTCGTCCCTCGCGGATCGCCTCGTCCTTTCGTCCAAGTCCGGCGTCGATTACACCTAACAAGCTGAGGGCGGCGGCGAAGTCTGGCTGCTTCTCTAAAAGCTGCTCCAATTCTCTTCGGGCGGCAGTAAAGGCGTTATGCGCTTTGGCGGAGTCGCCCTGCCAGCGAGCAACAACACCTTCCCAATAGCTGTGAGGACAGTTGACGCCGTAGTTAGTCGCCACGCCATTGTGCGGGTAATTTTCCAGCAGTCGGGCGGCCGCAGCAGCCGTTCGCTCGCAGAGCGCATAGTCGGGATGGTCCACGTCGGGCGCAATTTTCGGATTTTCAGCGATCAAACGGCGAAGTGTCGTTTGAAAGGGTCCGATATCCCCTTGCCAGTCTAAGGCAACTTCCGCTCGATTTATTCGGGTCAACGGGTCGCCCGGTACTATCGTTAGGGCACGATCGTAAGTTCGAACTGCATCTGCATAACGACGTTGCGGATAATAGGTATAGGTTGCCAGCTGCTGAAGCGTAAAAAGGTTGCGCGGATCCAGCTCAAGAGCCCGCTCCAGGTTGCGAGTAGCATCTTCCCAGTGGCCTTCGCGGCGATCAATGAAACCCGTGTATACAAAGACATCGGCATTATTGGGCAGCGTGCGCCTGGCGATAGCCAGTTCGCTGCGCGCCCGGACGTAATCGAGGAAGCCGAAGTAATAATAATTAGCCAAAGCGAGGTGCACGTCGCCGGAATCCGGCTGGAGAGCCAACGCTGCTTGCACAGCCGCATTCGCCAGCTCGAGACGGTCCGAACTGTGGTCAAATCCCAGCCAATAGAAAGTGCAATGCACTCTGGACAGCAGACACCAGGCGAGTACGAACTTCGGATCGCGGGCAACAGCTTCATCGAGCAGCCGCACGGCTTCCGGCAGTTTCTCCCGCGCATGCAGAGGATTGGAGACTCCAGCCCATAAGCTCTTGGCGCGTTGATAAAGATCGAATGCCAAGACATCGGTAGTCGGCGCTTTTTCGATCGCCGCCTTTTCGCTGGGGGAAATCTTGGCTTGGAGTTGATCGGCGATTTTCTTGGCAATCTCGCTCTGAATGGCAAAGACGTCCGCCAAATCGCGGTCGTAGCGCTCCGCCCAAAGATGCGTGTCGGTTCGGGCGTCAATGAGCTGTGCGGTCACGCGCACCCGGTTCCCTGCTCTTTGCACACTCCCTTCGAGCACGTGAGCGACGCCGAGTTGCTCGGCGATTTCGCGAAGGTTGTGTGTCGCCGCATTCTTGTACTGCATCACACTTGTGCGACTAATGACTTTCAGGGCGGCAACCTTGGAGAGACACGTAAGAATTTCGTCCTGAACGCCCTCCGCAAAATAAGTGTTTTCCTTCTCGTCGCTGAAATTTTCGAATGGAAGCACTGCTATGCTCTTTTCCGGAATCGACGCCGCAGCAACGCTCTTGGGTGGCTGGCCACTATTTTGTGGTTTCGGATGGAGAGACATCCAAACGCTGGTTGCCAAAGCGACGACCGACGCAATTAACGCAGTTGCGAGCACAAACTTGGGCCATCGCAGTGGGGTCAGCGGTCGAACCGACGAAGATTCCTGCTTCCACCTTCGGCGCTTTAGTTTCTCGGGAAGGTGTGCGTTACCCAAGCCATCCTTGTAAAGGTTAAACAGGTGCAGGCGCAGACCGTGCTTCACTTCGCATTCGCCGAGATCGTGCAGATACGGTTGCCAATGTCGGTACTCCGCTAAATCCTCCGCCACATGTGAAGACAAAAGGATGTGCCCGGCATCGCCGCAGTCGAGCACACGCTGCGCAACATTGATGCCTGACCCTGCTATGTTGGTTTTGTCGTTAACATCGGTAATTCGATTGACCGGTCCGCTGTGAACACCCATCCGCAACTGGATGTGCGGCTGAGCCGCCAACGCCTTGCTGATGTCCAATGCGCATCGCACAGGCTCTTCTGGACTCTGAAAAAAGAGCAACGCCATTCCATCACCGGTCGGCACTCGAATGAGTCTGTCCCTTGCCTCCGCCGCGCGAAAGGAGTCCGTTCCCCGCACGATTTGTTTCAACTGCTGAAGCATATCGACCTGCTCGTTGACCAACAATTTCGAGTAGCCAACGATGTCGATTAGCAGGAGATGCGCGATCTCCAGCGAGAGATCGGGGTTAGCCTGCGGGGACGTGGTCTGGGTGTTCACCCTCTTTGGGAGCTAATGATACCGTTGCGCTCTTTGGGAGCAAACATTGTCAAAAGCGAAAAGGCTACCGTATCATGCGCACGATAGGTGCCGGGTTCGCAGGTGGCGGCGGGATCATATCTCCATTCAGAGGCAACCATAGTCCACCGCGCCGCTGCTCAGCGCAAGCTCGTTTCGTTGGCAACTATCCTCTACTTCGGGGCTAGCGAGGCGACGATTTCGTCAAAGCGCGGATCGTTTCGAAGCGGGTCCCACACCGGGCGTAGTTTCAGTTGGCCAAAACTCAGATCACCGGGCGTCTTGACCGTGATGGCAAGTTGCTTTAATGCGCGGTCCGTCTCTCCCACCCACGCGTAAATGATTGCGAGATATTCTGACAAAAGCGCACCGTTGATTGCATCCTTTTCCAAAGGAAGCAACGCCATGGCGCGTTCTCCTTCGCGTATGGCATCTTCCTTTCGGTCCAGTCCAGCGTCGATCAATCCGAGAAGGCCGAGCGCCTGGGCATAATCAGGTTGCTCGCGGACAATTTTCTCAACTTCCGCGCGCGCCGCAGTGAAGGCTTCCTTTGCGCCAGCCGAATCGCCTTCGGCGCGCCGGACGAGTCCTTCAAACCAACCTTTGGGAAAAACGAAACCCTCCACACTGCCACCCTCCGCCGGCAACGATGCAAGCGCCCTTTCCGCTTTTGCGAAATCGCGTTCACAAAGCGCGAGATCGATGCGGTCGTCCGCTAACGAAGCTTGCATGGTCGGATCTTCAGCAGTGACCGCTTCGAGAGTTTCATGCAACGGCTTGGTCTCGGCGCGCCAGTCGAGAAGAACGCCTGCTCGCTTCACGCGCACGCCGGCGTCACTCGGCACGATTCGCAGTGCGCGGTCGAGCGTAGCGGCCAGCCGGGGAAAATCGCGGATCTTGGCGTAAGTCTGCGCTAACTGCTGCAGGTAATCAAAATTAAGCGGGTCCAACTCGACGGCATGCTCAAGGTCTCGCATGGACTGTTCCCAACGTCCTTGTCGTCGATGAATGTAACCGGCCAGTTCGTACACCGAGGACTCATTCGGCAGCGAACGTCGCGCGATATCGAGTTCCTTTCGCGCGCGATCGTAATCGAGATGGCCGCCATAAACATACGTGGCTAGAGCAAGATGATAGTGGCCGGAATCAGGTCGTAGACGCCGCGCGTTTTCGAGTGCCTCTTCGGCGCGCACGAGACGCGGCGGTGTGTGGTCGAGGCCAACCAGGTACATCTCACTGTGCACGCGCGCCAGCAGACAATGAGCAAGGAGAAAAGACGGATCGAGTTGAATTGCCCGGGTTAAAAATTCGATCGCATCCAGCCGGCTCTGCCTCCCACGCGTGTAGGTGCTGCTCGCGAGCACGGTGCGAGCGCGAACGTAAAGTTCGTACGCACCGACGCTCGCGCTTGGGCTCTTTTCAATCGCAGCCTTTTCCTCCGGCGCGAGCTTTACCTTCAATTCGCCAACGATTGTTTGCGCAAGATCGCTTTCGAGTGCAAACACGTCCGCGATATCCCGATCATAACGCTCCGCCCAAAGATGATGATCGGTTCGAGCGTCAATCAGCTGCGCGGTGACGCGAACTCGTTTTCCTTCGCGCTGCACCGTTCCTTCGAGTACATGCGTCACGCCAAGCTGCTGCCCGATGTCACGCACATTTTGGCGCGTGCCACGATATAGTAACACTGATGTGCGACTAATGACCTTGAGGTCGGCAACGTTCGCCAAATCCGTCAGAATCGCGTCTTGCACACCATCGCTAAAGTGTGCGTACTGCGTCTCGTCACTTAAATTCTCGAACGGCAATACAGCAATGCTCGTTGCCGGAACACCTGCATTCATGGTCGTGCCAGAATTTCCCGGCAGCTGCACATGCGCGCTACGACGCAGAAAGATCGACAAGCTGAAAGCGAGCGAACCCGCCGCTAACAAAATGATAACGATGAACGGTATTTTCGGCCAGGGCAGCGCAATCACCGGACGAATAGCGGCGCGCGCAGCGGGATTCCATCTTTTGCTTCGACTGAATTTTGCTGGCGGCACCGAATTGCCAAGGCCATCCTTGCACAGATTGAAAACCTTCAGCCGAAGTCCGTGTTTCACCTCACATTCGCCCAAGTCGTACAAGTACGGCCGCCAATGTCCGTAGCTTGCCAGGTCGTTAGCGACGTGGTCGGACAAAAGAATGTGGTCGGCGTCACCGCAATCCATTACCCGTTGGGCGACGTTAATTCCCGCACCTGCGACATTGATACTCTCGTTCACGTCGGCGACCCGGTTGATCGGGCCGCTATGGATTCCCATTCGGACACGGATCTGCGGACGGACTTTTAGCGCGTTTGCGATTTCGAGCGCGCATCGAGCCGGTTCCTCGGGACTCCGAAAGAACAACAACGCCATTCCATCTCCGGTTGGCACTCGAATGAGTCTGCCTTCTTTTTCCGCGACCGAAAACGATTCCGTGCTGCGCACAATGCGATTGAGTTGCTGAATAGACTCAATCTGCTCATCGGCCAGCAGCTTCGAATAACCAACGATGTCGATCAAAAGGAGGTGCGCGATCTCAAGCGCGAGTTCGGGCTCTGCCTCGGCGGACATGTTATTTCGGGGGCAACGCCTCCTCCTTTGGCCGTGCCTAATATTGCAGGATCGCGCTTACCGGCGGAGCGCGAAGCCGTCGTGTGAACGATTCGAAGGTGGCAAAGGCCGCAAGATTCAGCACTATCATGATGAACGCGAACAGAAACATTCCCATTGTTAGGCCAATCATCAAATGCATCGTGCAGATACTGACGAGCCAAAACGTCCTTGTCGGGCGAAGCCAGATGAAGATCGGGTAAAAAAGTTCCAGCGCGCAAATGGCCAGTCCGGCCGCTGGTAACAACATTTTCCAGCGTACGACCAGCTCGGGATTCACGAAGTGAAACGGAGGCACCGTCAGCGCGCGCCAAAGGCTGGCGCCATTCCACCAACCGATCCCTGCCAGTTTCGAGATACCGCTAAAGAAATAGATGAGGCACAAATGGATCTGCAAAATGCGCCGAAAAAACGGGAGCAGATCGCGATTGGATGAGCGGTGCCAAAGGATTGAGTCCAGCGACATCCGATCGCCCAGAGGAGCGATCATTAGATAAAAGAGGCCGATGATCGTGAGATTATCGACGCCATACGAAAAATAACCGACGCTCCTGACCACGCAGAGATAGAGGAACCACGCAAGGATCGCCGCGATTCGCGAAAATAGTCCGACAACCAGAAGACAACCAGCCAGGATAAGAAAAAGCCACGTAAGCCAGAGCGTAATGGATTCCGGTACGCCGAAATGGTTTCCGACCTCTATTAGCCAGCCGAGCCGCGGAATGAAGGGACTCTCCGCATTCAACGCCGCCTCCGTTAGATCGCGGCTGATCAATGCCCGGCCACCGCTCGATAGCAGATAGGTCCAATCTCTTCGCAAAGCCAGGGAGAGAAAGATTACCTGCAATCCAAGACCGATCCGCAGCACCGATACCCAACGATCTGATTCCTGATAAAAAAGGAATTGCTCGATCCGCTGGAATGTCGATCTAACCGTCACGGCCTGGCCGTCGCTGGAACGGATGGACGAAGATCAAAATCGTAAGCATAGACCGGCTCAAACGTCTCTTTTTCGCCGCGTTGAAATTGCTCCGGCGAAGGCCAGACCACATATCCCAACACGGCACGAACAGAAATAGCGTCGGGATGGCGTTGCCACACCGGATAGGTCAACATTTGAAACATTGTCTGTCGCATCGGCTCATAACTAACTTCCGCAATCCGATCGAGGAGACTCTCCAATCGGAAAGCCGTGGCGGCATCCGCGACGTGGGGAAGTTCGTATTCCGTACGACTGTCCGGATAATGAAGCTCGAAGACGAGCTTGTAATTGCTCGGCACGTTCGGCGAAAAAAAACCATAACCCGCTTCAATCCCGGCAGCGTTTAGATAAGAAGTAACGAGGTTCCGCGCCGGATTCCCTAATTGCAAGTCTTCACCCAGAACAAATGACGCGGCCGCGGCGGCATCATTCCAAAAAGGTTTCGACGCAATTGGAAAAATTGTCGGGGCCAGGGCAAAGGTCGTAAACGTGTCTCTGAGACAGACAGTAAGAATCAAAAGCAAATGAGCCAACGCAAACCCGATCAGGTATCGGTACCGCTTCAGACGCCCCGCTTGCGACAATGAAAATTTTATTGCGCTTGGTACTTCTGCAAGATCGGCTTGACCGCATCGACTAAACGCTGCGAGCTCTTTTGCACCCTTGTTTGGCGAGAGAACGCGCGAGTGATTTTCCCGAGGCAACGACTCTGACCGTCTACCCCGAGAACGCGAGTCCAGCGGCTGAACTTGAATACACGCGAAACTCCGGGCGTAAATCCTTCAAAATCTCCTTTTTCGGCTCGGCATTTGAAATCCGTTGGCAAGGGCAATCTACCGAACGGCTGCTGCGGTTTACCATCTTCGTAGGGTTGAATCGTATAAAAATATTGATTCGACGCCTCCAATATCTTCCGCAGTTGCGCCGCGTCCTCTGGCGTGATTTCTGTTTCGGGCAAGATGATCATGTCCGCCCTTTCGTAGTTCGGAACAAACAACACATTATGCGTGCGATCACACTCGCCTGCGGTTAAACCAAAGGCCGCGATTACCAACAATCCACACTTCGTTAGTCCGGGGAGCGTTCTCATTCCGCCGATTTCAGACTAATTAGGTCGCAACAACAAGAAAAAAGTTAAGCCGCGAAGCCGGGAATGAATTAGCCGACCCGAAAACGAACATCGCGAATCGTTTTGCTCCCGAAGCGTTGTTTTAATTTTCGCAGGATTTCGGATTCCGATATTTGTTCGAGTTAGTGATGCAAGGCGGGTTGGAAGACGCGGACCTAGAGAATCCTATCGTGTAGAGCGACCGGCGCCGAATTTGCGGCGATGAAGTCGCTGACAATTTTCGACCACGGATCGACCACCTCGGCTACGCGGAGGCGCTCGCGAAACCCTTAGGCGTTGCATTAGCTTCGGAATCAACTCCGCTCGGAGACTGCCAGCGATCGACTTGCATTTTCTGTGAGGCAGACCGGGCCGGCAATGTTGGCTTAAGGCGTTCCTTTGATACAATCGGTGTTATGAGCTTCGCAGCAGGGCCCGAGGCCTGGTTGGAACGGGAGGGCTGGGAGTACGTTCTGGAGGGCAGTTGTTCGATCGGCCGAGCAACACTGAACACGGTAGTCATCGATTCTGCAAAAGTTTCCCGACTGCATGCGATCATCCATTCGGAACGTCCCGGCATATTCTGGCTCGTTGATCTCGGTAGCAGCAACGGCTCTTTTTTAAATAAGCGAAGGATACACGAACCAACTCGATTGCGGGATTGTGACCAGATCACCATCGGTGGCAACACGTTCACTTTTCGACAATCACGCGATCCTTCTGACAGACCGAGAAGCACCGCGCCGGTACTGACTTTGCAGGAGGAGATCGAAGAAATCCCATGCTGGCTCCTTGTTGCAGACATCAAGAATTTCACACCTCTTACTCGTGAACTTTTAAGTCAGAAACTGGCGGTGCTGGTCAGTTCCTGGCTGGCCGGGTGCAAGGATATCATCGAAAAACACGGTGGTATTGTGAACAAATATCTCGGCGACGGAATCCTTGCTTATTGGCCGGATGAAGAGGGTACTGCGAAAAGAGTCGTGGCAATGATTGCCGCATTGAAGCATGCACAGACCCAAGGCCCAGAATTTCGCTTCATCATACATTTCGGGTCGGTTGCCATCGGCGGTGTTTCCGGGATAAGAGAAGAGACGATTATGGGGAGTGAAGTTAACCTCGTGTTTCGTTTAGAGAAGCTATTGGCCTCGTTAGGCGAGCCGTGCGGAATCAGCGATGCCGCGCACGCGAAGCTCAAACAGCTTCTCCCGGTGCGAGCACTGGGCGACTATGAACTGAAAGGTTTCGAAATGAAACGCGCCTTGTTCGCGGTCTAGATCGGGCGACTTCCGCCTATATCACACCGAGGTTTTGAAAGGCATAGTGGACCTGATTCCTGTCATTTTTTCGAGAACTTCGCTGTGCAATTTTCGGAGAAGAACAATGGAGAGGCAGCCCCCAATGCTTCCCCTGAGTAGTGGATAGATGGTGTGAAGTGAATAGAGGGCAGTGGCCGCGGCCCCAACACCACTTGGTTTAAGCTTGCCTAACATCCCCGAAATACGATGATCAAACACTGTGACCCCCGAAACCGTCACGGAGGGGGATCGATCCCCCGATCGTTTCTCCACAACGCGTTGGAGCGTGGTTCTTGCCTGCGCAGATTCCGCAGCAGGCGAGGAGACCGCGCGCAAAGCGCTGTCCGAACTGTGCAAAACGTATTGGCGACCGATCTTCGCCTTCATTTGCAGACGCGGCTACTCCGTTCCCGATGCGCAGGATTTAACTCAGGATTTTCTTCTTATGGTGCTTGACGGCAATCTCCTCAAACGCGCAGATCCCAACCGCGGCAGGTTTCGCTCGCTGCTGCTTAAGGCACTGCAGAATTTCTTAGTGGACGCCACGAAATGGAGGCGCGCACGTAAACGCGGCGGCGACATGAAATTTGTGTCGTGGGATGAATGGATGGCCGAAGCGCCGTCGCATTTGGCCATCGCGGCGTATGACGCAGAGACCTGGCCTGCGGAAAGAATTTTCGATGTGCGTTGGGCGGCAACGACAGTCGAACACGCGTTGCGACGGCTCGGGGAAGAATGCGAAGCGCGTGGACGGCGCCGCGTGTTTGATGTGTTGAGCGATTCTCTCGCGGCGGAGCGCGAGGATGTTTCTTATCAAAAGCTTTCCAAAGCGCTTGGCGTTCCAGAAGCTTCCGTGAAGCGCCTTGTTCACCAATTACGACAGCGCTACCGCACACTGCTTCGGGAGGAAGTGGCGCAAACCGTCGAGAAACCGGAGGACGTTGATGAAGAGCTACGCTATCTCTGCGCGGCCTTGGCGGCGGGCGCCGCGTGAATGAGTCATGAGCGCGTGCGACATTTCCAATTCTGTGCGAATTCAGAACGATGTCGCAGCGTGCGAGAAGTGTGGATCAACGTCGCGTGTGGGCCGCGGGCTTTGCTTGAATTGCATGCTGCGGCGCGGTCTCGGCTGCCAGACTGAGACAACGGAAACGTTGGACGAGGTGCTCGACGAGATCGATGTGCGCGATGCCGATTGGCGCATCGGCAACTACCAAATTCTTGAGGAAATCGGGCGCGGCGGGATGGGCGTTATTTATCGGGCACGTCAACGTCATTCACGTCGGATCGTCGCGCTGAAACGCATTTTGAGTTATCAGGCTGATTCGCAGTCAACACTGGTTCGCTTTCGTCGCGAAGCCGAGGCCGCGGCGAGCCTGGATCATCCGAACATTCTGCCAATCTACGAGGTGAGCGAGAGTGACGATGGGTTGCCGTTCTTCAGCATGAAATTCGCAGCCGGCGGAAGCCTGTTAGACGTTGCCGGCAGTCTTCGAAATGACCCACGCCGGATCATTGCGTTGATGACGAAGGTCACGCGCGCCGTGCAATACGCGCATCTTCAAGGAATCCTGCACCGCGATCTTAAACCTGGAAACATCTTGCTCGACGGCCGCGATGAACCCCTCGTGAGCGATTTTGGTCTGGCGAAATGGCTCGACACCTCCAGCGATCTAACCCGCACGCTCACAATTTTCGGAACGCCCGGTTACATCGCCCCGGAACAAGGGCAAGGCCCTGCCAAGAATCTTACTCCCGCAGCCGACATCTATAGTATCGGCGCGGTCCTGTTCGATCTGTTTACCGGTCGAACACCATTCTTGGGCGAACACGCGCTGGCAGTCATCAAACAAGCGAGTGAAAAACCTGCGCCGAAACTCCGAACGCTCGCGCCATTAGCAGACCGCGACCTGGAAACCATTTGCGCAAAATGTTTGGAACGCGAACCGCAAGCGCGCTATCGATCCGCAGGCGATTTAGCCGAAGACCTCGAGCGTTGGCTTCAAGGCCGGCCCATCGTCGCGCGCCCTGTCTCGTCAGCCGTGCGCCTCTGGCGCTGGTCAAAACGCAATCCAAAAATGGCCGGATCATTAGCCGCATGTCTAATCGCCACAATTGCAGCCGCGATTTGGCAAATTCAGAGCCAGCGCTTGGCCTCTACGGTGCGAGACGAGCAGATCGCTGCGCATTCAATCGTAGTGCTCCCCTTTCTGGACTTGGATCAGGTTGCTCCAGATCTCAAGTTTTCGTCCGATCTTGCTAACGCCTTGAGCACTGAAACTTCAAGATTTGGTCCATCAAGTGTAAAGTTAGCCAATCAAATTCCGCAGCGCTGGACCGGAATCGGGATTCAAGATGAAATTGTTGAACTGACACGGCAGACGCGACCGCGTGCAGTGCTCACTGGGACAGAAAGAAGATTACCGAATCGAGTTCGGGTCTCGCTGCATCTAATCAGTGCAGATGGGACAGTGCCGCTGGGCGACTGGCTCATCGAAAAGCAGAGCACGATTGATGCAATCAAGAGCGCTCTCGAAATCGCGAGGCCGATATACATCACCTTAGAACATACTTCTCCGTCTCGCTCCGCAGACCCCGTAATGGCTAATGATCGCGCACGTGGGTTTTTTACGGCCGGGATTGGTCTTATTGGCCGCCAAACAATTGCAGACATGGATCGGGCGATCGCCTGTTTTGAAAACGCGATGCGAGAAGAGCCGCGGTCAATCATAGCACGATCGTACCTGGCGATGGCGTATATGGGCAAAGATCTCTTGACTTCAGAACCGGGGTTCGCGGAAAAGGCTTTGCGCTTAGCGCGGGAAACAGTTGACCTTGCTCCAACTGACCCAACCGCAAACCGTGCATCTTGCGTCGTTAACGCGATGTACGGACGCTACAAGGAAGCTCTCGATTATGGCTTTCGCACTCTTGAATATGCTGACCGCAGTGAGCGCGCCTTCGGTGAAATTGCTTTCATTTGGCATATGGCCGGTGATCCGACAAAGGCCATTAGATGGTATGAAAAAGCTAAAGCTAGCCAACACCAGCCCGCAGATTATGAAAGTCTGATCGGAGATTGTTGGACAGACTTATGTTTCGACGAAAGGGCGCGTGATGCTTATCAGTCCGCCACCGATCTCCGCCCTGATCAACCCGACGGCTGGATAGGCTTGTGCAGGTTGAAGGTCCTGACTCGGGACTGGGACGGTGCGCGCAAACTTTACTCGAGCCAGATCGGCCATTACACCGGCTCTCCGGCATCGAAAGAAATGGCCGCTTTTGTCGAGTTTTTTGCGCGCAATTATGATCGTGCAGAACAATTTTATACGGAACTTTCCCGCGTAAACCGTCTCGGTGGAGGTCGCAACAGTGGTTCGAGCGCTGTTGATTACCGTTCGGCTCTCGCGCGATTAACATTGGAAAGAAAGGATCGAAATGGTGCAACTTCCCTGCTGCAAGAATGCGTGGCTGCCCAAAGATCGCGCCTCAACTTTGCTCCAAATGACATGATGGCGCTCTACAACGTGGCGGCGGCTGAAGCGATGTTGAATGAGCCCTTGAGCAGCTCGCGAGACTTAAAGGCCGCCATCGATTCGGGTTGGATTGATTATCGATCCACACAACTTGATCCACGCTTCGACGCCGTCAGAGAATCACCGGAATTTAAACGACTTCTTTCCCAGCTTGCTACTCACGTGGCAGAGCTCGGGCGGCAATCACCCGCCGCACCAAAGCGGTGAGCAATCAAACGAAAGGAAATTAATATGTCCAATGGAACCCCAACCCCACCCGCCACGCCAACGCGCGACTGGAATAAACAAGAAGATCAACGCGCTGCCGCTCGGGACTTCTTGCAAGCAATCGAGGACGATGCGACCGACGCACTTCGTAACAGAGTAAAAGCTGATCGAGTTGTCGCTCGGACGGAGTTTGAAAAGCATGGCAAGATCAGCATCCCAAATGATGTCGAAGTCATTTGCGTGGAACCAAGCACGCAGGCGAGGGCAAAGCTGGTCGTATTAGCGTTGCCGGAGAAAGGCGACCAACTCGCAAGCGATCTCTCCTCGCTTAAGTATTGGTTAGCCGCTTGGATTCCTTACTCCTCGATGCGCTTCAAGCGTGATATACAGGCAATGGGTGATGCCAGCAGCGCAATCCTGTCCCTGAAACCCGTCAGTTTTCGCTACAAGCGCGAACTTGATCCGGACGAATTTCCACAGTTCGGACTCATTGCCGAAGAGGTGGAAAAAACCAATCCTGATCTTGTTCTTCGTGATACGGCCGGAACACCTTACGGTGTGCGTTACGAAGCGGTGAACGCAATGTTGCTAAACGAATTCCTAAAACAGCACAACAAGATACAGCAACATCAAGAGACGATTGCGCTACAAAAGAGACAGCTCGAAGCGCTTGGTGACAGAATTGACCAGTTATCGCGTCGAGCGAACAAGTAAGCCACGCGATAGTCTCAAATCTCTGTAGGACGAGCTTTCTCGGCGTGATCCAATGGGCAAACCCCTCGCTACTTGCTCAGTCGACAGGCAAATCTGGCGCGTAGAAGAATAACTCCATGAGAGTATGCATTTGGAGATCACGTCCGCCAATTCGCCATATCGGCGGCTGAGCCATCCTTTGTCGCGTGCGCCACGCCAAACTGCTCGGGGATGTTGGGTTGAAGAAGCAGGAATTGGGATCGTATCGTAGCGCTCCGCTTATTGTCTCCGCAACAATCTGACTACCCACAGGACCAAGCCGGCTACCGTTAGACACAATCTCCGATTCCTTCAGGACGTAGTACCACAGCGGAGTATGATCAAGGATCTGCGCCCGCTCTAATATCGGTCTATGCGGAGTCATTGCTGGCGTTCCAAGCCGGGGCCGTGTCAGTTGCTCTTCGTTCAAGCGGGGTATCCCCAGAATATCTGCGGCCGTCTGACCCGACGCTAGCTGAATATTTTCACTTTCACCGCGTAACAGCGTTCGAACCGGTAGCACGAACCTGTCGCCATCGAACGAGACGGGCCCTTTTGCGACAGTAAATAACTGTAGAAGTTTATCAGAGATGTGGTGTAACGGCTCCGACACGAGGGTATCGATCGGCCGCGCGTCCATGATTATCGAATTCGGACCGGAGCCCTTAAAAAAACAGCCCCAGTTGATTTCCCATTTCGGTTCGAGCTGCTCTTGGGTTGTTTGAAGCGCTCTCTCCATGATTTCCTCAAGCTTGAAATCCACGACGTCATCGCCAACTGAAAATACGTAGCTCGAACGAACCATGCTGTGTCCGAAGCGAAATGCGCCGACGGCAAATTCTAGAGGGATAGAAAATGTTTTCTCCCACTCGAACAACGCCTTTCCCTCTTCAAAAACAGTCTTGAACACCGTCTTATCAAGGATCCGCCTTAAGTAATCTTGCACAACCAGGTACTGAAACTGCCAAGCCGTTTGCAGTCGCGCCTGTTCGAAAAGTTCTTGTGGATCGCTGATTTTGAATTTCCACTGTGCAACTGCGGCGTTGTGAAGACGCGCAAACACCGCGACCATTTGGCGGATAATCAAGTTCTCGCTGCTGCGAGGATCAGCAAGCACCGGCTTTTGCTGTTGCGGATCAACACGAACGTCAAACGACCGCCCTGATGCGCTGCGAGGACCAACTTTTAAGCGAACGCCGTCTGATTCATACAAAATACTCGACTCCGGATGGGATGGACCATGCCCATATAGATGACTAAGGTCGAGTTGGGGCGTTTGAAGATTGTGTGCCGGTACAGAGCCAGGAGGTAGACCCATCGCTAATGGCGCCAGAAGAGGATCCATCTCTGTCAAGTCATGGTCGATGAACTGACCGAAATACGTGTAACCAGCGTTCGCGAGAAATTCGGGTGTATTCGGATCTGATACGATTGTGTCGACTGGATCGAGCATAGCTTCGCCCAATGAGCTAAGCGCGGGACGACGGTCCGGGTTCTTCAGCGCGGACGGGGGGAAGAGCCGACAATATTGATTTGGAAGAGACTCAAGATGGGGGATCATAGTGCGTGATTTGACGATTGTAGTAGTTCACGAGCTGCTCGCAAATACACAGGGCATGCCAATCGACGTGACTTGTCAGGCAGCCACTTAGTACTATGTGCAGAACAGCGAGTCAGACTTTTCATGGCCCTGCAAGATGGGAGTTCGCGATTCCCATCCGCATCTGCTCGCGAGGCCCAGCCAAGGCGACTTTTACCAAAATGGCGCAGAGGCTTTAAAGGGGAATTGGGGAAGCGTTTCATCGAGCGTTCAGAGTCCACTGATTACTCCGAAATTCGCGATGCGAAGTTCGTCACGACGCGCAGGATTCCTCGACGGGATTAAAACGAAGGTAGAAACGCGACGAAGTCGTATTACGTCAGCGCGACGTCAGCCGATGCGAAAGCGCACTTCGCGAATCGTTTTGCCGCCGAAACGTTGTTTCAACTTTCGTAGAATTTCCGACTTGGAGATTTGCTCGAGCTCGTAGTGCAGGGCTGGTTGAAGCACGCGCACATAGAGCACGCCTTCGCGCAATGCGACTGGAGCGGAGTGCGCGGCGATGAAGTCGCCGACGATTTTTGACCAGGCGTCGATTACTTCAGTTTCGTGCAGGCGCTCTCGAAGCCCCAAGCGCTGCATCAGTTTCGGGACCAATTCGGCCGGCAATTTCCAGCGGTCGGTTTGCGTTTTTCTGTCAGGCAAACCGCGCCATTCGGCGATCACTGCTGCGCGAAGAGACGAATTCATCAATAATTATCTAGCCACGGACGGACACAGATGGAACACAGATTTTGATAAACGTTGTGGAGGCGCTTGTGCCAAGCGCCTATTTTCTTCGTTCGGGGGTTGACACAATCGCCGCCACAACTCTTCCGCTGTCGACTAATACTTCCGCCGCATGTAGCTCGGGAGAATGTTTAACTCGTCGCGGTACTTGGCCACGGTGCGCCGGGCGATGGGAATGCCACGTTCGCCGAGAATCTCGACGATTTCATGATCGCTCAACGGCGCGCTGCCACTCTCGTGCTTCACCAGCTCGAGAATGGCTCCTTTTACACTGATGTTGCTCAGTAAATCACCAGTCGCGGTTTGATAGCCAGACGTGAAAAAATATTTCATCTCGAAAACGCCCTGGGGCGTGGCCATGTATTTGCCGGACACAGC
>Ga0065715_10088938_pt1 | contig 23003 bp, 27 predicted proteins | sample MisBulReplicate1_FD_59102 | JGI IMG/M metagenome (GOLD analysis project Ga0065715, IMG submission 59102) | Miscanthus rhizosphere microbial communities from Kellogg Biological Station, MSU, sample Bulk Soil Replicate 1 : eDNA_1 v2 (version 2) | ecosystem: Host-associated > Plants > Roots >...
GGCCGCACTCAGCTCGGTGGCGGGATGCACTACTCTCTCGCGCGCGGGAAGCTGTGCCCTGGCGACGCTCGCATCGACCAGATCTTCGATGTCATCGCGCCGCGGCTCTTCGGGGGTACTCCGACCCCGCCGCCGGTCGTCCCCGTGGACAAGCCGGTCACGCCCCCCGCCCCCGCCTGGCCTCAGATCGACGAGGACGGCAAGTGGGGTGGCGACACGACTGGTCGTCAGCAGGACCGTTCCGGTACCGGCCACGACCGCGTGATCTCGAACCAGTGGCGTTCTCAGTACAACGAGAACATCTACTCGGCTGAGTTCAACAAGTCGCTGATCGGTTCCGACCTGATCCGCTGGGCGCAGCGTCGTCTCCAGGCCCTCGGCCTCTACGGCGGCAAGATCGACGGGCTCGACGGTCACGACACCAACGTCGGCTTCCAGCGGTACTACGGAACGCCGCAGGACGGCATCATCAGTCCGGTGTCGACCGTCGTCAAGGCGATGCAGCACGAGCTCAACACCAAGAACACGTTCCTCGGTCTCTGACATGAAGAAGGTGTTCGTCGTAGCCGGCGTCATTGGGGCCTGTTGGCTCGCAGTCCTTGTCGTCGGCTACGGCATCATCCAATCGATCAGCGCGCTTCTCGACTCCGACGACTGATCCGTCAAAATGGCAGCAATTCCCTAAGGAGGTGACAGCATGGCAGACAGCATTCTCGACTCGGTGAAGGCAACACTCGGAATCGAGGCCGACGACCCGTCGTTCGACCGCGAGCTCATCATCTACATCAACGGCGTCTTCACGAAGCTCACGCAATTGGGCATCGGTCCAGGTCTCGAGAAGCCCAGCACGATCGGCTACAAGATCCAGGACAAGGAGAACGACTGGATGGAGTTCCTTCCACCCACGATGCTCCTCGAGTCCGTCAAGACGTTCATGTACCTCAGCGTTCGGCTCGTGTTCGATCCGCCGTCTACCTCCTATGGGATCGCCGCCATGAAGGAGCAGATCGCGGAGCACGAGTGGCGCCTCAACGTGCAGCGAGAGGAGGCAACATGGACCAGTCCGATCCCCTCGACACCGTTCTAGCGCACTTCGGCGTCAAGGGCATGAGGTGGGGGCAGCGCAAGAAGGGCACGGGCAAGCCCAGCTCCCACAAGAAGGGTGATGGGCCCAAGTCGGCTGACGCCGAAGAGGCTCACGGCAACAAGGCGAGGGCCAAGGAGAAGGGTGTCCACACTCTCTCCAACGCTGAGCTGAAGAAGGTCAACGAGCGTCTCAACCTCGAGCAGAACTACGCTCGAATGACGCAGGAGAAGACCAAGCTCGACAAGGGACACAACGCCGTCAAGGTGGCGCTCGGTCTCGTCGGCACGGCAGCTTCTGTGTACACCGCGCTCAACAGTCCGATGTTCAAGGCGGGCAAGGCTTTCCTCAACGCGCAGATGGAAGGCGCGTTCGACGCTGCGATCCCGAACGGTTCCGGTGTTCACCGAGCCGTCAAGGTCGCGGCTGCCGCCGCCGGCCCCAAGCACCGAGCATAAGAAGGGAGGATCAGCGATGAGTTTGTCGAACACTGCGACTCCGATCTACTACGGCCGGTTTCGTGACGCGGTAATTCGCGGAGAGATTCCAGTCAACAAAGAGATCGCAATGGAGATGAATCGCATCGATGATCTCATCGCTGATCCGAACTTCTACTACGACGATCTAGCCGTCGAGGGCTTCGTGAAGTACTGCGAGGCCGAACTCACTCTCACGGATGGAAGTGATCTTCATCTCCTTGACTCGTTCAAGGTGTGGGCCGAGCAGATCTTTGGTTGGTACCACTTTGTGGAGCGTAGCGTCTACGTCCCGTCGGAAGACGGCTCGACAGGCCACTACGTCCGCAAGCAGATCAAGAAGCGACTGGTCGTAAAGCAGTACCTGATCGTCGCGCGCGGGGCAGCCAAGTCGATGTACGCCGAATGCATCCAGGCGTTCTTCCTCAACGTCGACACGGCAACCAGTCACCAGATCACGACTGCCCCAACCATGAAGCAGGCGGACGAGGTTATGTCCCCTTTCCGTACTGCGATCACCCGGGCCCGAGGCCCCCTGTTCAAGTTCCTCGTGGCTGGCTCCATGCAGAACACGACCGGCAATCGCGCCGATCGTCAGAAGCTGGCGTCCACCAAGAAGGGGATCGAGAACTTCCTTACCGGTTCGCTGCTCGAGGTCCGGCCTATGAGCATCAACAAGCTCCAGGGTCTGCGGCCTAAGATCTCAACAGTCGATGAGTGGCTGTCTGGCGACGTTCGAGAGGACGTTGTCGGTGCGATCGAGCAGGGAGCCTCCAAGCTTCAGGACTATCTGATCGTCGCGATCTCTTCAGAGGGAACGGTCCGCAACGGATCGGGCGACACAATCAAAATGGAACTCGCCAGCATTCTTCGTGGCGACTACATCGCTCCGCACATCTCCATCTGGCACTACAAGCTGGACGATGTGCAGGAAGTCAACGATCCGTCGATGTGGTTGAAGGCCAACCCGAACCTTGGGAAGACCGTCACCTACGAGACTTACCAGGAAGACGTCGAACGCGCTGAGAAGGCGCCTGCTACTCGGAACGACATCCTCGCCAAGCGGTTTGGGATTCCGATGGAGGGCTTCACCTACTTCTTCACCTACGAAGAGACGCTGCCTCACCCGCGGCGCTCCTTCTGGAAGCTTCCGTGCGCACTCGGCGCGGACCTTTCCATGGGTGACGACTTCTGTGCATTCACATTCCTCTTCCCGCGCGGCAATGGAACTTTCGGCGTCAAGACACGAAGCTACATCTCGTCTCTGACCCTCATGAAGCTTCCTGGCGCTATGCGTCAGAAGTACCAGGAGTTCCTCGACGAAGGCAGCCTCTGCGTTCTCGAATGCACGGTTCTAGACATGATGGAGGTGTATGACGACCTCGATCTGTACATCCAGAGCCAGCAGTACGACGTCCGTTCTCTCGGTTTCGACCCTTACAACGCCAAGGAGTTCGTGGCTAGGTGGGAGACCGAGTATGGCCCGTACGCGATCGAGAAGGTCATCCAGGGAGCGCGCACTGAGTCCGTTCCTCTAGGTGAGTTGAAGGCGCTTGCTGCAGAGCGGTACCTTCTGTTCGACGAGGAGCTGATGTCGTTCGCCATGGGTAATGCGATCACGCTCGAAGACACCAACGGAAACCGCAAGCTCATGAAGAAGCGTGCAGACGCGAAAATCGACAACGTGTCCGCGCTCATGGACGCCTATGTCGCCTACAAGCTCAACAAGGAGGCGTTCGAATGAGCGAAGTCGATAATTTCCTCGCGCACTACGGCGTGAAGGGGATGCGCTGGGGGCACCGGAAGCCTGATGACTCTGGCGGCGCTGCGCCCAAGAAGCGTTCTCGCAAAGAGCTTCGCGCGGTGAACAAGGCCGGTCGTGAGAAGTTCAACCAGGATCGAGCCGACAAGGTGCTCGGGGCGGCGCTGAAGAAGGGCGATGGCGTGCTGATCAAGACGCACATGCCCTACGACCAGTACCCCACGATCATGAGCGGGAAAGAGTTCACGACATATCTCTCTCGCGGGGGCGCGTTCGACATCCGGATGACGGACATCTACGCGACCAAGGACGAGAAGGCCGGCACCTACGTCCTCAACGACCAGCCCACCGAGCGATACAAGAAGGTGAAAGCATGACATCCATGCGTGAAGTCGAAGAGGGTCTCGCCCACTACGGGGTCAAGGGCATGCGGTGGGGCACGCGCCACAACAACACCCGTGACTACAACGGCAAGGACTACGCCCGAGACGTCAACCAGTACGGATCTCGCGGAGCCAAGCGCATCGAGGCCCACGTCCAGGGTGGCCGGACCATCGGCAAGGCCCGTAGCAAGGAGTTCCGGCGGCAGACGGGTCAGGTTGCCGCAGTGGCTGCCGTAGGGCTTGGTCTGACGGTGCTTCCCGGCCTTCTGAAGACCGGAGCTGCCAGCACGCTCAATCGTCGACAGGCGAAGGCCGCTGACTGGGAGAACCTGCAGAAGCTCATGGACAAGACCGCGCTCACATCCTACAAGACGCTCGTCCTGTAGGCATATCCCTCTCAACTAAGGAAAGGAGGTGAGCGATGGTGGTCAGCATTGGCGGAAGGCTCAAGCACGCTTGGAACGTCTTCTTTGGACGAGACGATGAGCTCCGGATGGACTATATTCCGGTAGCGAACTACGGTTCTCGTCCCGATCGACTGCGAATGTCGTTCTCGAGCGAGAAGACGTTCATCTCGTCCATCTACACGCGTATTGCTATCGATGTGGCAGCGATCACGATGAAGCATATTCGTGTGAACGAGAACGGTCAGTACGTCGAGACCATCGACAGCGGACTGAACAACTGCTTGACCGTCGAGGCCAATATCGACCAGGCCGCTCGGGCGTTCAAGCAGGATCTCGTCTTGACGATGCTCGACAAGGGCGTCATCGCCGTGGTTCCGGTCGACGTGTCGATCAATCCGAAGACGTCCGGAAGCTACGACATCCAAACGATGCGTGTCGGAACGATTGTGCAGTGGTACCCGGAGCACGTGCGGGTGAGCCTGTACAACGTGAAGACTGCGAAGCGTGAAGAGGTCACGGTTCCCAAGGCGTCGACGGCAATCATTCAGAACCCGCTGTACGAGGTGATGAACGAGCCGAACTCGACTCTTTCTCGGCTCATCCGGAAGCTCACGCTCCTTGATGCAGTCGACGAGGCGTCCAACGCCGGGAAGCTCGACATCATCATCCAGCTGCCTTACGCGGTCAAGTCCGAGACGCGTGAGCAGCAGGCCGAACAGCGTCGTGCGGCAATCGAAAAGCAGCTCAGTGGGGCCCGGACCGGTATCGCCTACATCGACGGCACCGAGAAGATCACCCAGCTGAACCGGCCGGCCGAGAACAACCTCATGGCCCAGATCGAGTACTTGACCGACATGGTCTACGCCCAGTTGGGTCTGACGAAGTCAGTCTTCGACGGCACTGCCGACGAGAAGACCATGGTCAACTACCACAACAGGACTATCGAGCCGATCCTCACCGCAGTGGTCGAGGCCTTTGCTCGTACGTTCCTCACCAAGACGGCACGCACCCAGCTTCAGACGGTTGGGTTCATCCGTAACCCCTTCAGCCTGGTCGCTACGGCAGATCTTGCCGAGATCGTGGACAAGTTCACTCGTAACGAGATCCTTTCGTCCAACGAGGTTCGTGGCATCATCGGATTCGCCCCTTCCAAGGACGCGAAGGCTGACGAGCTCCGCAACAAGAACATCCCGGAGCCAGACCCGCAGGTCGAGTCGATGAAGCAGCCTCGCAAGGCTATCGACATCGGTCCAGTGGACCTGAAGCAGATCGAACCCCCTCCGAAGCAAGCCGCGAACTAGTAAAGCAGAAAGGAACTTCAAAATGGTACCCAATTTCAGTGGTTGGGCCACCGTCGCGGGCGTCAAGTGCGCTGACGGTCGCACGATCATGAAGGATGCGTTCAAGCACCAGGACAAGGTGCGAGTTCCGCTGATGTGGCAGCACCAGGACGACTCTCCGGAGAACGTTCTCGGCTACGCCATCCTCGAGCACCGCGAGCAGGGTGTCTACACCCAGGCGTGGTTCAACGAGACCCCGGCGGGACAGAACGCGCGCGCCCTCGTCGAGCACGGGGACATCACCAACCTCTCGATCCGGGCCAACAACCTGGTCGAGAAGAACAAGAACGTGATGCACGGCAACATCCGGGAAGTCAGCCTCGTGCTGGCCGGTGCCAACATCGGCGCGTTCATCGACAACGTCAACCTCGAGCACGGCGAGAGCGACGACCAGCCCATCGAGGAGGCCATCATCTACACGGGACAGCCGCTCTCGCTCTCGCACGCCGAGGACGACAGCAACGACGAGACCGTTCAGGACGTCTACGACTCCATGAACGACAAGCAGAAGAACGTGGTTGCGTTCCTCGTTGGCGAGGCGCTCGAGAGCGTCCAGCACAGCGACGACAGCGACGACATCACCGGCGACGCCTCGGGCGACGACCAGAACGACGACGACGCCACCGGCGACGACGACAACATCGAGCACAGCAACCAGAAGGGCACCATCGTGACCAACGTCTTCGACCGCACCGACGAGAACCGCGCCGGCGGCGGCACCCACCTGTCCCACGCCCAGCTGATGACGATCGTCGGCGACGCGAAGAAGTCCGGCTCCTTCAAGGAGGCGTTCCTCGCCCACGCGGACGAGTACGGCATCACCAACATCGAGATGCTGTTCCCGGACGCCACGCTGGTCCAGAACACGCCCGAGTGGATCACCCGCCGGATGGAGTGGGTCGGCCCGGTGCTCAACGGCGCCCGCCACCTCCCGTACTCGCGCATCAAGACCCGCACCGCGGACCTGACGCACGAGGAGGCCCGTGCCAAGGGCTACATCAAGGGCAACCTGAAGAAGGAGCAGTTCTTCGCGATCGCCCAGCGTGAGACCACGCCCAAGACGATCTACAAGAAGCAGAAGCTCGACCGTGACGACATCATCGACATCACGGACTTCGACATCGTCGCCTGGATCTGGCAGGAGATGCGGTTCATGCTCAACGAGGAGATCGCCCGTGCGATCCTCGTGGGCGACGGCCGTGAGGTGGACGACGAGGACAAGATCGACGAGACCAAGATCCGTCCGATCGCGTTCGACGACCAGTTCTACACGGACGTCGTCGTCATCCCCAACGCCACGACTGCCGCGGACACGGTCGACCTGATCATCCGTGGTCGTGACAAGTACCTCGGTGCTGGTGACCCCACGGCCTTCATGACCCGGGCGACCTACAACGACTTCCTCCTCATCAAGGACGGTCAGCAGCGTCGTCTGTACAACAACCGTGCGGACGTCGCGGCGGCGCTCGAGGCCAGCTCCATCGTCCTCGTCCCGATCCTCGAGGGCGTCAAGACGGACGACGGCGACCTGCTCGTCATCTTCGTCAACATGTCGGACTACGCGATCGGTACGGACAAGGGTGGCCAGATCACCACGTTCGACGACTTCGACATCGACTACAACCAGTACAAGTACCTGATCGAGGGTCGCCTGTCGGGCGCCCTGATCTCGCACAAGACCGCTCAGGTCATCGTCCGCGGCCCGGCCACGGCGCAGACCAAGGTCACCCCGACGGCTCCGACCTTCGTCGTGGCCACGGGCGTCACCACCATCCCGACCAAGACCGGTGTGGTCTACAAGGACGGCGCGGGCACCACGCTCACCGCCGGCCCGCAGGCTGCCATCGCGTCGGGCGCGACCATCGAGATCGTCGCCTCGCCGGCGGCGGGCTACGTGTTCCCGCACGGCACCGACGAGGACTGGTCCTTCACGCGCGCGTGAGGCCCTGATCGGTAGCCACTGACATGCCCAAGTTTTACGGGGATATTGGCTACGCGGGCGATCCGGTGGAGACAGCTCCGGGTGTTTGGACAAACCCCATCGTCGTGCGAAAGCACAAGGGTGAGGTTATCCGTAACTCACGAAAGCTGGAAGAGGCTGACAAGGTCAACATGGACTTGTCGGTCGGGAACTCCATATCCATCGTCGCGGATGCCTATGCTCGCGAACACTTTTGGGCTATGCGGTACATCAAGTGGTCGGGGGTGCTCTGGGTGGTCAGCAATGTCACCGTAGAGCACCCCCGGCTTATCTTGAGGCTGGGAGGTGTATACAATGGCCCAACGGGTTGATCTCCAGAACCTTCTGGAGTTTCTCGCGGGACACCGGCGTGTATATTTCCAGTCACCGGGCGCCGAAAGGATGGCTTACCCTGCCATCGTCTACACACGCGATGGCCGGGTGAACCAGTTCGCAGACAACGCTCCTTACGCAACTAAGAAGCGTTATCAGGTGACGATCATTGACCCGATCGCTGACAGCGAGTTGGTCGACAAGATCGCAGCTCTGCCTCTGTGCACCTTTGTGCGATATTTCGAGACAGAGGGCCTGCACCACGACATCTACAGCCTCTACTTCTGAAAGGCACCACAATGACTCAGCTCACCTGGGACGGTGTTGGCGAGCGTCGGTTCGAGACCGGCGTGGACCACGGCGTCCTCTACATCCCCACCGATGGGGTCTACGACCTCGGCGTGGCCTGGAACGGTCTCACCACCGTCACCGAGTCGCCGTCGGGTGCCGAGGCCCAGCCGCAGTACGCGGACAACATCAAGTACCTGAACCTCATGTCGGCCGAGGACTTCGGCGCGACGATCGAGTGCTTCACGTACCCGACCGAGTTCGAGCAGTGCGACGGTTCGGCCTCGCCGACGCCGGGCGTCACGATCGGACAGCAGAACCGCAAGTCGTTCGGCTTCTCGTACCGCACCCTCGTCGGCAACGACACCGAGGGCACGGACCACGGGTACAAGCTGCACCTCGTCTACGGCGCCCTCGCGGCCCCGTCGGAGAAGGCCCGCAGCACCGTCAACGACTCCCCCGAGGCGGTCACGTTCAGCTACGCGGTCACGACGACTCCGGTCGCCGTCCCGGGCTACAAGCCCTCCGCCACGCTGACGATCGACTCCACCGAGGTCGACGCGGACGCCCTGGCGGCGCTCGAGGCGATCCTCTACGGCACGGAGGGCGCCGACCCGCGTCTCCCCCTGCCCTCCGAGGTGTTCACGCTGTTCGACAGCAGCATCACCGTGGCCGAGACCGTCACGCCGGGCTTCGCGGCCAACGTCATCACCATCCCCACGGTGACCGGCGTGGTCTACAAGATCGGCAACGCCATCAAGACCGGCGTCCAGCCGGCCATCACGAAGGACACCGTCGTCAAGGCCAGCCCGGCTTCCGGGTACACCTTCACGCCGGAGTCCGACACCAGCTGGACCTTCAACTACAGCTGATCCTGGCTGCTTGACCGGTCCAAAACAGAGAGGAGGCCAGAGAGTGCTCACTGTAATCGTTCCAGGAGTCGAGTCATACGACGAAGCTGCCGAGAGGTTCGTAAGTTCCCCGGAAGTTACCTTGGAGCTTGAGCACTCTCTGGTCTCCCTTTCAAAATGGGAGTCACTTTGGGAGAAGCCGTTCTTGAGCATGACGGCTAAGACCAACGAAGAGACGCTGTCCTACATCGAGCTGATGTGTGTGACCCCAAATGTTCCTCCGGAGGTTTTCCACAGGCTTCCGGACGACGTTCTTCAGCAGATCAACCGCTACCTCAACGCCAAGATGACTGCTACGTGGTTCTACGACGACCCGAGCAAGAAGTCGAACCGAGAGGTGCTCACCGCTGAGGTGCTGTACTCGTGGATGGTCCAGTTCGGCATCCCGATCGAGTGCGACAAGTGGCACCTCAGCCGCCTTCTGACCCTTGTTCGAGTTCGCGGCGAGCAGATGTCTCCCCCGAAGAAGATGTCGTCTCGGGAGATTCTTGCCCGGAACCGCCGTCTCAACGAGGAGCGCAAGGCAGCCCTTAACACTACCGGCTAACACGAAAGGAGGACGACATGACGCGAGTTACATGGGGCGATGCCGGCCAGCGCTTCTACGAGGCAGGTGCCGATCGCGGAGTTCTCTACGTCGGTGACAATGCTGGCGTGCCCTGGAACGGACTGACCGCTGTCAGAGAGAGTCCTTCTGGCGGTGAGCCGCAGCCGTACTACCTCGACGGGTACAAGTACATCAACCTCGCTGCCGCAGAGGAGTTCGAGGCGACGATCGACGCGTTCTCGAGCCCTGCGGCATTCGGTGTGTGCGATGGGACTGCAAGCGTCGCCAACGGGTTGTTCATCACCCAGCAGCGACGCCAGGAGTTCGATCTGTGCTACCGCACCGCCATCGGGAACGACGTCGACGGTCTGGACCACGGCTACAAGCTTCACCTGGTCTATGGCGCCCTCGCAAAGCCGGCCACACGCAACAACAGGTCGCTGAACGACACGCCAGAGCCGATCGGTCTTAGCTGGGCCATCACCACGGCTCCTCCGAGGATCGACGGCTATCGCCCGACCTCCCACATGGTCGTGGACTCTCGCAGCACGCCTCCCGAGCTGCTGGTCGAGCTCGAGGATTTGCTGTACGGAACGGAATTCACCGACGCGGTGTTGCCTGCGCAAGCAGACCTCATCGAGATGTTCGCATAGGGGTCCTCATGGCCAGAGTGATGTGGGACGCCGTCGGTGAGCGAAAGTTTGAGGCCGGCGTCGACCGAGGGGTTCTATATCCTTCGTTCGACTTCGGAGTGGGGTGGAGTGGCCTCGTCGAGGTTAGCGAAACTGCCGACGATCTGAACGAGACGATCACATATTTCGACGGAGAGGTGCTCTCGAACCGATTGGCGCTGAGCAGTTTTGCAGCCACGATCGAGGCGATCACATATCCTGTCGAGTTCGAACCCTTCGACGGGTTTGACGAGATCGTAGGGGGTCAGGAGCGGCAGACCTTCCACTTCAGCTACCGAACCATGCTCGGGACCGATATTTCGACAGACGGGTACCGGCTACACCTCGTGTACAACGCGTTGGCCAAGCCTACTGCCCGGAACTACTCCTCGATTGACCCCTCGAACAGCGTTATGGCGCTCTCTTGGGATATTTCGACGACTCCGGTTCCGTTCTACAACTCTCCGCTGTCGAAGTACCCGCCACGGGCCAGTGCACACATATTTATGGACTCAACCACGGTCAACCCCGAGATTCTTGCGGAGATCGAGCACATCCTGTACGGCGATGACCTGATCGATCCTCGGATTCCGTCGGCGTCAGAGATTCTCGATATTTTCGAGCCGTACGAGGTGTTCAAGATCATCGACCATGGGGACGGCACCTTCACCGCCATCGGTCCAGACGACATGGTGTACCTCACCTCGCCCACCGAGTTCGTTCTGTCTTCGCCGTCCGTAGTGATGGTCAGCTCGGACACGTACAAAGCCAGCAGCTACTAGGAAGGAGACGACATGGCCACCATCGAGGGCCTTACCAAGGCAAGGATGCTCGAGATCGAGGCGGCCTCCGTCGTCGAGGGTTCTGTAGACCCCGCAACGGGCCACCTGATTCTCACCACGCACGACGGTGCGACCCAGGACGCAGGGTTGGTCGTGGGCAAGGACGCCACCGCGCTTCTTACGGTCGGCGACACCGCTACGGTGGATTTGGACCTGACGGGTCTGGGTACGCCGGCTTCTCCGTGGCTGCTCAAGGCCAACGTCAAGAGCCTACCCGTAGTCGACATGGTTGCGAACACCGACGTCGACACGCTCGTCACTCCGGGCCTGTACATGTCAAACACGCAGGCGACAATGAACACGATCTTCAACTGGCCTGTGGAAGCGATTCCGCGAGCCGACAAGGCGGACGCCAACAACACCGCTGGCTCGTATCGAGACGCCACCAAGGGTCTTCTCGAGGTGCAGGTTGCCGGCCCGTGGGTCTATCAGACCGTGGAGCTCTATGTCCCGATCACGTCGGCAGGTTACTTCCCTGGCGGCGATTTCAGCGTGACCTACAAGCGTCGTCGTTCGTCGAACGGTACGACTTGGAGCCCTTGGCAGTTCCAGGGTCCTCGCTTGGGCGCTCGAGGCAACACCGACCGAGACAAGATCGGTGAATATCTGCTTCGTGGCAACCTCAGCCAGAGGGCTCGAACGGCCATGTCGGTCATGATATCCGGCTCTGGAGCGGCTTCGCCACAGGCCCCTTTCGAGGTGTTCACCATCGACGGGGTCCAGTGGTACAGCGACAACGGTGTGGGTCGCGTTTCAAGCGGATGGAAGCAGCTGACCTGGGGCTCGAGCATCACGAACTACACCGCGGGTCCCGGATGGTCATCTCCTCAGGCGCTTCGTACCTCAGAGGGCATCATCATCGTTCGAGGTCTTGGTACCAGAGGCACGAACCTCGTCAACGGTGACCTGATCACGACGCTGCCCGAGGGTATGCGCCCTGCAGGGAACCTCATTTTCGCGGGGGTCTCGTCGAACAACACGTCGGGCATCACGATGCGCGTGCTCAAGACGGGCGAAGTCACCATGATTTCGAACCCTTCCGGCAGCGCAAGCTTCCTCGACATCGGCGCGATCATGTTCCCCGCAGCAGACGTTGCTCCGGACAGTGCATGGACGCCGATCACGTTGTCCCCGAACTGGACTGCCTACGCCGGATATCCTGCACCGAGTTGGTGGAAGGACTCCTTCGGTCGGGTCTGGCTTCGAGGACTAGCGTCGGGCACGTCGATTCCTTCGGCGGACAGTGAGATTTTCAAGCTGCCTGCCGGCTTGGCTCCTGCTTTGCAGGCTCACGCAGCTGCACCGTCTAGTGTCGCCAACGGCGGAGTCTCCGTACACTGGGTTGCCACCGTGCCCGCATCGCCGTCGACAAGTCAGATGTCCTACGTCTACAAGGTGAGTAACCCTACGGGCACCGTGACTTGGGTGTCGCTTTGCCAGTCGTACATCTTTCCGGTGGCAGAAATTCCGGACAGTTACTGGCGAACGATGCTCATGGCCAACTCATGGAGCACCTACGGTGCGGCATACCCCACCCAGGGTATTTGGACTGCGCCTGACGGCATCTCACACATGCGTGGCCTCGTCAAGGGAGGTGCGGGGCTTCCTGTGGCCGTTACCGTGCCAATGGCGGCAAACGACCGACCGGTGTCAAATCTCATGTGGTTGACGTCCTCAAACAACGTTATGTCTCGCTTCACGATCAACTCCGGCGCAGCAGATCATGCAGTTGTGGCTAACACGGGCTCAACCGCCTGGTTCTCGTTCGATGGTGGTCACTACATGACGGAGGGATAATGGCTAAGCGCACCGTAGGCATCCAATGGCTTTACGACACCGAAACCGGAGAGCTCTCTGCTCAGGGGGTTGTCTGGGACGACGACGATCCAATGGCGTGGAGCAAGGTCGGCGACATCACCTTCAACGTCTCGGACGTTGAGTTCATCCCGGTTCCCCCGCCGTCCGAGGGCTGATGGAAAGGAGTCATTGTGGTTATTTCGTTTAGCAGCAGTGGCTCCTTCTCCAACACCGAGAAGTTCCTCAAGGCCATGTCCAACAGCGATATTCTCGGCTCCCTAGATCAGTATGGGCGTCGAGGCGTCGCGGCTCTGCGGTCAGCTACCCCGGTCGAATCGGGCCTGACCGCAGAGCTCTGGACTTACGAGGTCGAAAAAACCGGCACGGGTTATTCCATCACGTGGAGTAATACGCACTCGGTCAGCGGTGTCAACATCGCTGTCATTCTTCAGTACGGTCACGGTACCGGCACTGGCGGCTACGTTGCAGGGCGCGATTACATCAACCCCGCGATCAGGCCCATATTTGACCAGATCGCAAACGACGTTTGGAAGGAGGTGACCTCGGCATGAGCAGCGTTGACAACCGCGTAGTCGCGATGAAGTTCGACAACAAGCAGTTCCAGGCAGGCGTCAAGGACACCATGGGGTCACTCGCCGATCTGAACCAGAGCCTGAAGATGGAAGGCGCCACGAAGGGCCTCTCTCAGGTCTCCGACGCCGTCGGCAAGTTCTCCCTCAAGGGCATGGCAGACGGTGTCGACCACATCGCCAGCAAGTTCAGCGCCATGTCCGTCGTTGCGATCACGGCAATCGCCGGCATCACCTCCAAGGCGATCGACGCCGGAGCGCAGCTCGTCAAGTCCCTCACGATCGCGCCCATCTCCGAGGGATTCTCCGACTACAACGAGAAGCTCACCTCGGTCAAGACCATCATGAACGCCACCGGCGCCTCGATCGAGACCGTCAACGGCTACTTCACGGAGCTCGACACGTATGCCGACAAGACGGTGTACAACCTGAAGGACATGACTGGCGCGTTCGCCAAGTTCACCAACGCTGGTGTCGGGATGGACCAGTCGGTCCCCGCCATCAAGGGTATCGCCAACATGGTCGCGCTTGCGGGCCAGGGTGCCGATGCTGCGTCGATCGCCATGTACAACCTCTCGCAGTCCATCGCGGGCGGCTTCCTCACCACGACCGACTACAAGTCGCTGAACCTGGCGAACGTCGCGACCAAGGAGTGGAAGCAGAACATGGTCGACGCGGCTGTGGCCGCAGGGAAGCTGAAGCAGTCCGGTCCTGACGCATATACGCTCGCGGGCGATGCATCGGGCAAGGCCTACACCCAGGCAAGCCTCTTCAACGAGGCGCTTGCTGAGGGTTGGGCATCTTCCGACGTTCTGCTCAGCGTTCTCGGCAACTACGGCGACGCCACCACCGAGCTGGGTAAGAAGGCTCAGGGCGCAGCCCAGGACGTCAAGTCCCTTCCGATGATGATGGAGACCCTCAAGGCTTCTGTCGGAACCGGTTGGACCGAGTCGTTCGAGCTCCTGCTGGGCAACGTGGACGAGTCCACCAAGCTCTTCACCGGGCTGACAGGCGTTATTCAGGGGCTCCTGGACGCTTCGTCGAACGCTCGAAACGCCCTTATCAAGGACTGGGTCGAGCTCGGGGGTAAGGAATCCCTCATTCAGGGCATCAAGAACGCCTGGGAGGCTCTCAAGGCCATCCTGAAGCCTATTGGTGACGCCTTCCGGACCATATTTCCGCCCGCTACTGGGGAGACCCTTCTCAAGCTGACCGACGCGTTCAAGAAGTTCACCGCCGGTCTGATGATCAACAGCACGCAGGCAGACCTGATCAAGCGCACCTTCAGTGGCGTCTTCGCCATATTCAGCATCGTCTGGGAGGTCGTCAAGCAGGTCGTTGGCGTGTTCACCGATCTCACCGGGCAGTTCGGTGGTGCGGGTGACGGCGTCCTCGGCTTCACGGCCAAGATCGGCGACTGGCTGGTCAAGGTCAACGACGCCATCAAGAGCGGCAAGGGTTTCACGGACTTCTTCCAGGACATCAAGACCCGCATCAAGTCGGTCATCGATATCTTCAAGGAGGTCACCGGCTGGATCGGCGACATGATCGACAAGCTCCGTGGGATCGATGCCTCGGGTGCTGGCGATGCCGTGAAGAACCTCGGTAGCCGTTTCGAGAATATCCAGAGTGCTCTCAGCACGTTCATGGACACCCTCGGGAAGGTGGGCGGTTGGCTCAAGGATTTCTGGAACTGGGTCAAGCCCATGTTCTCGGCCATTGGGGACTTCCTCAGCGGTCTGGGCGAGAAGGTCGGCGACGCGCTGGCCAACCAGAACTTCGACAAGTTCCTGAACCTCGTCAACACCGGGCTGCTCGCTGGTCTGGTGCTCATCGTCAAGAAGTTCCTCAGCGGCGGCATCGACTTCAACATCGACGCTGGCGGAGGGATCTTCGAGACCATCAAGGGCACGTTCGGTGAGCTTACGAACACGCTCAAGACCATGCAGACCAAGGTCAAGGCCGAAGCGATCCTCAAGATTGCTGGTGCTGTGGCTATCCTCGTGGTCTCGGTCGTCGCGCTCTCCATGATCGACTCGGGCAAGCTATATTCCGCCCTGGGTGCGCTCACGATCATGTTCGTCCAGCTGGGTGCGGCTCTGGCCGTATTCGACAAGATCGGTACCACGGGTAGCGCTGCCAAGATGGGCGTTCTCGCGGTCTCGTTCGGGCTTCTCGGCGCGGCGATTCTCATTCTCGTCGCTTCCGTGGCCATCCTGTCGAGACTTGACTGGAATGAGCTGGCTAAGGGTCTTACCGGCGTCATCGTCCTGGTCGGCGCTCTCGTTGGGGCTTCCAAGCTCCTTCAGGGCAACACTAAGGGCGCCATGGCGGGTGCGGCTGCGATGGTTGTGATGGCTGCGGCTATTGCGATCTTGGCTGGCGTGGTCAAGCTCTTCTCGTCCATGGACTGGGAGGAGCTGGGCAAGGGTATCGGTGCGGTCGTCCTCATGCTGGGCTTGCTGGTCGGAGCGACATATTTGCTCTCGACGAACTCTGCAGGTCTGCTTGCAGGCGCAGCGTCCATGCTCATCATGTCGGTGGCACTCGGTGCTATCGCGGGGGTCATGAAGCTGTTCGGCGACATGGACTGGATGGATATTGTGAAGGGTCTCGTCGCTATGGCGGGGTCTCTGGCCATCCTGGCGGGTGCGATGTACCTCATGTCGGGCGGTCTCATCGGAGCTGCAGCCCTTCTGGTCGCCGCGCCTGCGATCCTCATCATGGCGTACGCGCTCGAGATCATGGGCAAGATGTCTTGGGAGGCCATTGCTAAGGCTGTCGTGCTGCTTGTTGGCTCGCTGGCGATCTTGGCACTGGGTCTCACGGCGATGATCGTGGCTCTTCCTGGTGCTGTAGCGATGCTCGTTGTCGCTGCCGCGCTGGCTGTGTTGGCGCCGGTTCTCGTCCTGCTGGGCGGGATGTCTTGGGAGGCGATAGGTAAGGGGTTGGCCGTCTTGGCTGGGGCCTTTGCCGCTGTCGCAATCGGTGGGATGCTTCTTATTCCAGCGTTGATCCCGCTAGCAGCGTTCGCCGTCATCGTCGCTGTCATGGGCGTAGGGCTTCTTGCTGCTGGCGCTGGCATATTGGCGTTCGCTACGGGTCTCGCGATCCTGGCGGGTGCTGGTGCTGCGGCCGCAGTGGTTCTTGGCATGATGGTCGACACGATCATCGCCCTCATCCCGAAGGCTATTCGTGCTCTGGGTGAGGGCATCGTGGAGTTTGCGAAGGTTCTCAGCGAGTCCGGTCCGACCTTTGTCGCAGCCGCAGTAACGCTGATCACTTCCATCGCCACAGCGATCGACACCACAGCCCCCATCGTGGTGAACACCATCGTCAACATGATCACGTTGCTCCTCGACGCGATCAACAAGAACCTGCCCAAGTTCATCGACAAGGGTTCGCAGATCATTGTGAACTTCCTCAACGGTGTCGCCAAGAATATGCCGCAGATCACCACGGCGGCAGGGAACCTCATCATCGCCTTCATCACGGGCATTGGGGCTCAGGCGGGACGCATCGCTGAGGCGGGTGCCGACACGATCATCAAGTTCGTGAACAGCCTCTCCAACACCATTCGTACGCGCTCCGAAGAGATGAACGCCGCTGGTCGCAACTTGGCCAGTGCAATCATCAGTGGTATGACGAGCGGTCTGACGGGCGGTATCGGAGCGATCGCTAGCAAGGCTCGAGAGGTTGCGTCCAGCGCCCTCAACGCCGCCAAGAAGTTCCTCGGCATCGCGTCTCCTTCCAAGGAGTTCGCAAAGCTGGGTGCCTGGTCGTCCGAAGGGTTCGCAATCGGGATCGAGAAGACGGCAGATATGGCGGTTGTCGCTGCTGAGAACATGGGTAGCGACACCCTGGACGCGCTCAAGAAGTCCATTGTCAATGTCGGCGATATCGTCGCCAACGACATGCAGCTTCAGCCCACGATCCGTCCAGTGCTGGACCTGACCGATATTCAGAAGGGCTCGACACTGATCGATGGTCTGCTCACGCCGACCGCGATCGTTCCGTCCGAGTCTTACGCGCAGGCGTCGTCCATCGCGGTGGACCAGCGTCTCGCGCAGGAGTCTGCAACCGATATTTCCACCGTCACGGCGCCCACGGGTCCGCTGGTGGAGGTCACGCAGATCAACAACTCGCCTCAGGCGCTGACCGCATCTGAGATCTACCGACAGACCAAGAACCTGGTCTCTACTGTGAAGGGGGTGCTCCCGTAGTGCTTACCAAGGTCGAAGTTCTAACGGCTTCAGGCACGACGCTGGCTCTTCCGTTGCAGGACGTGGGCGCAGGCTTCTTGGTCAAGGAGATCGAGGGTCTGGACCCCGTCAAGGCAACGATCGTTTCGTCTCCCTTCGGCACCCTGGACGGGTCTGAGTACCAGTCCAGCCGGAGGGAGAACCGGAACATCACCATCAAGTTGGGCTTGACACCTGACTTCGCATTCACGTCTGTCCAGCAGCTGAGGCGCGCCCTGTACGGGTACCTCATGCCGAAGGCGGACGTCTTGCTGAAGTTCTACATGGACGACGTGCTCTTCGTTCAGATCCAGGGCCGTGTGGAGTCTCTCGAGACGCCGCTCTTCGCCAAGGAACCCGAAGTGGCAATCTCACTCCTGTGCTTCAAGCCCGACTTCGTGGTGCCGACCTCGGTGGTGGTAGCTGGCAACACTGTGGCTACCACCACCGAGCAGTTGATCGAATATCCAGGAACGATCGAGACAGGGTTCCTGCTCACGCTCAACGTGAACCGTACGTTGGCCGAGTTCGTGATTTACAACCGTCTGCCCTCTGGCGAGACTCCTTCCATGGAGTTCGTCGGGGGCCTGGTGGCGGGCGACGTGGTGAAGATCAGCTCTGTTGCTGGTAACAAGTACGCGTCCCTCACCAGGGGTGGTGTGACCACGTCGATCCTGTGGGCGATCTCGCCTGTGGCTGCCTGGATCAACCTCTTCCCCGGGGACAACTACTTCCGAGTGCAGGCGTCGGGAGCTGCAATCCCCTTCACGATCGAATATCTGACTAAGTACGGAGGGCTCTGATGGATCTGTTCATTCTTGACGACACCCTCCGCCGCTCACAGGTTGTCGACACCTACGAGTCGCTTATTTGGACCGAGCGATTCAAGGCCGTTGGCGACTTCGAGCTCCAGGTCAAGTCCGATCGTGGTACTCGCGCGCTATTTCCTGCGGGTACTCGTCTCGCGATCAATGCCTCCAAGCGTGTTATGGAGGTCGAGACGATCGAGAACAAGGTCAACTCGAACGGGACGAACATCCTCTCGATCAAGGGGCGTTCGATCGAGAAGCTTCTGATGGATCGCTCGAACCGCAGGGACAGCATCGCGGCGGGCGACACTCCAGGGGCCTCGAACACCACGGGTACGCCAGGCAACATCGCGCGTGCCATGTTCGACACGATCTGCAGGAACAACACCGTCATCCCTGGTGACGTCATCCCGTTCCTGCAGCCCGGTTCGATGCTTCCGGCAGGCTCGATTCCTGAGCCTTCGGAGGTCGTCACGATGACGTACAACACGGGAACCGTGTACGACTTCATCCAGAACGTCGCGGATATTTACGACCTCGGGTTCCGGCTCCTTCGCAAGGAGCTTCCGAACGGTGCAACGTCGCAGCTATATTTCGACATCTACACCGGGGACGACCGCACGACTCTGCAGACGACCAACGACGCTGTGATCTTCAGCGCGGAGCTCGACAACCTGTCAGACACAACCGAGCTGACGTCCACCGCGTTGTACAAGAACGTGGCGTACGTCTTCGGTCTGAACGGGTCCAAGATCGTCTACCTCCCGGGGTTCGATGCCAACACCGCAGGCTTCAACCGGCGCGTGCTGATCGTGGATGCTCACGACATCGAGCTCGCTGATGGGCCGGCCCTTATGGCGGCTCTCGAGCAGCGCGGACAGGAGGAGTTGGCTAAGAACGGCGTAGTCATCGCCTTCGACGGCGAGATCCCTCAGTTCGGCTCCTATATTTACGGAGTGCACTACGACCTGGGGGACCTTGTCGAGACCCGCAACTCGGACGGTCTGTCCACCAACATGCTCGTCACCGAGCAGATCTTCGCTGTGGACGCTACCGGAACGCGTTCATATCCCACCCTGGAATCGCGTCTCCTGATCACGGCTGGCTCTTGGTACGCCTGGGATGCCGGCGAGTACTGGGATGACGCTGACGGTTACTGGGCCGACGCCTGATATTTCACGAGAGGAGGATGACATGGCTGTAGGAGATGACGCCACCGCGGCAGGCTATTCGCTCGTCCCCAACACGGGCAGCGAGGACGCCAAGGTTCGCTACGGCGCTCGAGAGATCAACCGAACTCGTGACTACATCGCGCAGGTCAAGGCAACCGTCAAGGCGATCTGGGCCATCGCCGATGGTGGTACCGGTGCTACGACGAAGGCCGGTGCGAGGACGAACCTCGGCATCACGTCCGGAACAGCCGCTCCGAACAACGCCAACGGCGCGGACGGCGATATTTACATGAAGATCGTCTGATGGCTAGGTCTAATACCGCGAACAGCGGAACCTCATATTACGACCTGGTCTTCCAGCTGGTCTCAGACGATGGTGTCACGCAGGTCGTTCGAGCGGTTATTTACCTCACCTCTCGCAACGTCACGGACACCACCAACAACCTGAGTGTCGGAGGCAACTACTCTCGTAGTGGAACTCTCGGCCTGGGCGGCGTGTACAACAACGCCGCTGTGTGGTCTCAGGACATCGCAGTCCAGCGCTCGGTCGGCGCCAACTACAACATCTCGGTCAGTGCAAGCTGGTCCTCGGTGGAGTACTGGGGCGCGACTCTCTCGGCATCTGAGAGCTACACGGTTCCTGCGCGATACGAGGCTCCCAGCGCACCTGGAACCAGTGCCGACAGCATCACCCCGACAAGCGCTCGTATCGTCGTTACCGCGTCCACATACGCCGGTGGCGCGACCATCGATGCGTACGAGGCGTACGTCATGACGAACAACGCCTGGCCAGGACAGGGAGGAAATGTCGTAGCGTCCGCTTCTGGCGGTACGTTCACGGCTAACAACCTTCTCCCGTCGACCACGTACTACTACACCGCTCGCGCACACAACAGCGCGGGTATTTGGTCTGGCTGGACGGCCATGAAGGCCTTCACCACGCTCCCCGCGGGCTACGTGAGAAACGCAGGAGTCTGGAAAAACGCCATCCCATACGTCAAGGTTTCTGGGGTGTGGAAGATGGCGACGCCATATGTCAAGGTCGCGGGCGTTTGGAAGCTCGCATGACCCACCTACCAGGAACGGATCACAGTCTATGGACGCACCATGGGTAGTCGCCATCATCGCCACGGCCATCACCTCTGTGGGTGCGTCCTCAGGCTTCTGGGCGTACGTGACCCGTCGTGACAGTCAGAAGGGCGCCGCTGTACAGCTGCTGCTCGGACTGGCTCACGACCGCATCATATTCCTCGGCACGAAGTACCTCGAGCGTGGGTGGGTCACCTACGACGAGTACGAGGATCTCGAGAAGTACCTCGTGACGCCATATTCTCACTTCGGTGGGAACGGTCTGGCTGAGCAGGTATGGAAGGCAGTGCAACAGCTGCCACTCAGGGGGAACAACCACCAGACGTTGATCCAGAGGATCGAACAGGAGAAGAAATGACCGACACTACGGCACCGAAGGATGCGCTGTTGACCAACGCACAGTACGACCTGCTCAAGAAGATCGTCACCCTCGGTCTGCCGGCTGCGGGTGCGCTGTACGCGGGTCTGGCGCAGATCTGGGGCTGGCCGAACGCCGAGAACGTTGTGGGTAGCATCGCGCTGCTCACGGTCTTCCTTGGCGTCGTGCTGGGCTTCAGCGGCCGATCCTTCGCCAACAGCGAGTACAAGTTCGACGGGGAGGTGGTCGTGGACGAGTCTAATCCGCTCAAGCCCACGTACGACTTCCAGACGTCCCAGGACCTCGCGGAGCTGGTGCAGAAGAAGGAACTCATTTTCAAGGTGACGCCGCTCCACTGATGGGGGCTCGCGAGTAAAACACGCCTTGTAATGAAACCCTCTTAGCAAAGGAGACCCATGTCAAAGACCCCCGATACCACCAGCCCCAAGGTGACCGCCGCTCTGAACAAGGCTCTGCTCGAGCTCGAGAACTACCCCGCACACTCCAAGGAGTACGCCGAGATCGTCAAGCAGATTGTCGAGCTCCACAAGCTTCACGCCCACAAGCGTGATTACTTGGTGAGCCCTGACACTCTCGTGACGGTCGGAGCGAACCTCCTCGGGATCGTGGCCATTCTCAGCTTCGAACAGACCCGCGTCATCGCGACGAAAGCCCTCGGCTTCGTGGCCAAGGTCAAGATCTGACAACCCCGCAAGATATTCAGAAGGGGAAGGCACTGTTACCCATTACACAGTGCCTTCCCTTTTTGCCTCTCGCAAGTCATACATCGCATCTCAATTTTTCCCCGGGAGGGTATTTTCCACAAACAATCCATATGCCCTCGCAAGATTTACGGGGCCTATAATGAAACCCCATTCACCTTCCAAACAAGGAGACCCTCATGGACACCAACGACACCACCGTCGCGAACACCGAGAACTCTGTCATTGCGAAGGAGATCGCCGTCATGGTGATCGCGACTGTTGCAGTTACCGCTGCCACCTTCGCGACCATCGGCGCGCTCTCCATCGCTCTGACGAGCCTCGACGACCGCCTCGCTGCCCGTCGCCAGGCCAAGCTGGACGCCAAGAACGAGAAGAAGAAGCACTGATTTCAAGGCCCGAAATACCCTCACACGGTATTAGGGCTTTGGCCTCGCAAGATTTACGGGGCCTATAATGAAACCCCCACCTCACAGTTAGGATCAATCATGGACAACACCACGAACGAGACCGAGACCACCGAGGCCACCAAGAACACCGTTCTTCTCTACACCGCCACCGCGCTCGCCGTCGTGGGTGCAGCTGTGGTCGTCACCAAGACGATCCGCTACGCCTCCGCCGTCGCCACGGTCGTGAAGCAGAAGAAGGCGCTCAAGGCGGCCGAGGCTCCCGAGCTCACCGTCGTTGCCAACTGACCCCTGCAAGACAGGTTCAAAGCCCGAAATACCCTCACACGGTATTAGGGTTTTGCCTCGCGAGAAAAACACGGTGTGTAATGAAGAGAGTCGCTATATGCGATCTGAGACACGAATGTGTAGGTTAGAATCCTACCCAGAGTGGCAGCACGCACCGAACAGCTGCTTAACGAACTCCGGTTTAGTTGGCCGAGTTACCTCTCTTCTCATTTTTGCCTATCACTTTCACAAGTGATAGAAGCTTTGCCCATCCAGTCCTTTGAAAGGGGACCCATCATGTACTACCTCCACGTCGGCGCCAAGCCGAAGCAGCTCGCGTCCGTGCTCAAGATCGTCAAGTTCCTCGGCAACCGTTTCTACATCGACGGTGACGGCTGGGAGACCTGGGGCGAGGCTCTCGGCACCGACCGGAACGACAAGAAGACCCTGCACATCTCGATCGCCGTCGCCTCGACCTGGGAGGCACGCCTCGTCGCGAAGCTCCTGATGGGCGAGACCACGGTCTCCAAGTACGACGGCCACTACG
>Ga0065715_10000246_pt1 | contig 22910 bp, 23 predicted proteins | sample MisBulReplicate1_FD_59102 | JGI IMG/M metagenome (GOLD analysis project Ga0065715, IMG submission 59102) | Miscanthus rhizosphere microbial communities from Kellogg Biological Station, MSU, sample Bulk Soil Replicate 1 : eDNA_1 v2 (version 2) | ecosystem: Host-associated > Plants > Roots >...
CTTGCTTTAGTTATATATTTCGCAATGTTACAAAAGATACAACTTGAAATATTATCCAAAATGCCCACCTCACGGTAATTATGACCATCATCAATTATTTTATAAACATTTCACATTAACCGCAGATGATTAACAGAAATAGCTAAATAGAATCACTTAGTTCAAATCTATTAATCAGACGATCCGCTGCCATATAAGACCTTAGTTTTTTACTAATGGTCACTTTTGCACCGTCTTTTTCTATAACTTCTCCTATTATTGTTGCAGCGAAATTATGTTTTTTCAAATCTTCTGCTATTTGATTTGCCACCTCATTACTTGCTATTATAATGTGGCATCCATTTGCTGAAGAGGTAGAATTTGAAATTATATTCTCAGTTGTTGCCCTGATCGCAAATTCCTCGTATTTCATAGGTATCTCTCTTATCTTCAAATGAGAATTTGAAATTCTTGCAAGATGGAGTAGAGCCAAAGCTCCATCGATACCTGCAGGATGAACTGCGACTAAGTTTGTAGAAACATCAAATTCATTACCAAGTTCGGGACTATATTTGGCAACAATCTTACCCAGTGAAAATTTGGGTTGAGTGAGAGACTTTATAATTTCATTCTTTATAACGGAGTCTGCAAGCTCATTGGGGGCATTCGGCTTAAATTCCTCTAACTTCTCCATGGTGAAAATATTTAGAGGAGATAATGATCCAAGTTTGTCGGTTAATAAAACCGCCATTCCTGGTTTTATTAAGTCGTATCTCACAGGCAGCTGTTTCTCAGTATGAGCATATGCCGTTGCTCCCAAGAATAACTTTCCAGTTTTAATTGAACTATAATCGTCGATAAATATATCATATTTTGAAGCGAACACATCATGACTAGTCTGAATGCGATTAATCATATCTTCATTTGGAGCGTCGTAGATGGGGATAATTCTGAAACCTGTGGTGCAACCCAGAATAAGAAGGCTTTCTAAAGATGCTGTCAAAGAGATAGCGACATTAACAGGAGAATCAGGTTGTTCTAAAGGATCAATGACTTTGATGGAGGATGTGTTAATTGCAGTATTTCCAATCTTATCGCCTCTATGTACATCAATGTAATCTAACAAAACAAACTCACTTTCTCGATTAGAAGTTGTTGAGATCCCTACACACTTGACTCGGTATTTTGGATTTATCTTCGCACAAAAATTGGTCAACATTTTTAATAATGCTAGGGAGTCACAGAGGGTGTCAGCATGCACATTAAATAAAGACACAATTCGTTTGTTTTTTAAGATATTTGCGTTATCAAAGTCTCTAAAATTATATACTCTTCTTACAATTTCTGGATTTTTTCCACTATAAGGGAATGCGTCAAACCAAGAATACTCTGTGAGATAATTTGATCTCTTTGTTTTCGCGAAAGAGTCTAATATTGCAAGAGACTCCAACTCATCGGAGGAACTCGCTATCCAGCGTGGTGCGTCTAATCCCAGTTCGCGGTATTGATCTAAGTTATTCCAGAATTCATCACTCATTATCTTATCACTTGTTTAATTTTCGTTTATCTATAATCAATCAGCATAAGACAGCTCTTCTTAATAAATAAGACGAGATGCCTCACCAATTTCAACCTATTGCAATCTATTTGTACATGAAAAACAAATAATTATAAATCTACTGTGTGAAATTTGCTATATGGACCTGTTAAGTTCTGACCGTGTTAACCGTTCTAAACCATCCTTTGACCAATTAAATTCAATATCTGAAGAAATGGAATCAAAGTCTGCTAAAGAAGTCATAAGGTGGGCTTTGGAATCGTATGCGCCAAATGTCGCATTGGCGTCCAGTTTTGGTGCAGAAGATGCAGTGTTGATTGACTTAATTTGTGAGATCGACGGTGCGCACGCTAGGATCTTTACACTTGATACAGGCAGATTAAATCAAGAGACATACGACGTAATGGAGGATGTACGAAAGAGATATGGTGTGACGATAGAGGTATTTTTTCCAGATAGTCCTCAAGTTGAGGAAATGGTTACACAGAAGGGAATAAATTTGATGTATGGGAGTATCGAGAATAGAAAGCTATGCTGTAAAATAAGAAAGGTTGACCCACTTAAGAGGGCACTGACAGGATTGGAGTGTTGGATCACGGGATTAAGGCGCGAGCAAACCATTACCAGAAATGAAATTAAAAAAATCGAAATTGATTCAGCGCATGGAAACATTGTAAAATTGAATCCACTTGCAGATTGGACTTCAGACCAAATTTGGAAATATATAAAAGATAATGAGATTCCGTATAATAAATTACATGACCTTGGATACCCGAGCATAGGATGCGCTCCTTGTACCAGGGCAGTGAAGCCAGGAGAAGATTCTCGAGCTGGCAGGTGGTGGTGGGAGAATTCATCTCATAAGGAATGTGGGCTACATTGGGATCCCGTGAAAAATAAGTCGGACAGGTCAAGTTAGGTAAATTGAATAAAGTATCAATCCTGCCGCATGGTGGGAAACTGGTAAATAATCTCATTACGGCTAAAGATTTAGTAGGAATAAAAACATTTGACGTAAGTCGAGACATACGTACTGAAGTTGAAAACATAGCCCAGGGTATTTTTAGTCCTTTGGATGGTTTCCTGAATGAGGATGACTTGCAACAAGTTCTAAGGGAAGGAAGACTAACTGATGGCACTGCCTGGACCATACCAATAGTTTTTGACGTTGATGATCAAACAGCAAGAAATCTGAAGGACTTAGGGGATGTAGTCTTGACTTGCGAAGGAGAAAGTTTTGGCATAATACACGTCAAAGATATTTACAGGTTCGATAAAGTCCACCTCTCTAGTTCAGTGTATGGGACCACTGATAGGAACCATCCAGGTGTGAATAAGGTACTTACAATGAAAGATATTCTTGTAAGTGGCAAAACTGAAATTTTCGCGGTCCAGGACCGATTGGGAATGAGACAATTTAGGATGAGTCCCCTAGAGACACGAAATGAAATTATACGCAGAAAATGGAATACCGTCGTTGGATTTCAGACACGGAATGTTCCCCATATTGCCCACGAGATGGTGCAAAAGGCTGCACTCAATATCTATGACGGACTGTTCATTAATCCCTTGATCGGAAAGAAGAAGAGAGGAGACTTTACAGACGAAATGATTGTAAGGTCGTATGATCTTTTGATCCGAAACTATTATCCGCAGGAAAAGGTATTGTTTGCAACTCTTCACACAGAAATGAGATACGCAGGACCACGGGAGGCCATCCATCATGCAATAATGCGTAAGAACTTTGGCTGCACTCATTTTATTGTCGGTAGGGATCATGCAGGGGTAGGTGAGTACTACCCGCCCTACGCTGCACATGATATATTCAAGAACTATCCTGATTTGGGCATTGAGCCTGTTTTCTTCCCGTCGTTTTATTATTGCAGAAAATGCCTTGCATACGCGAATGCTAAAACATGTCCGCACGGTCATGAATTCAGAGAAGAGTTGAGTGGTACTATGATTCGGAAAATGGTAAATACTGGAGAGATACCTGACAAACATCTAATGAGGCCAGAAGTATCACAATTAATAATTTCGTCTGATGATCCATTTGTAAAGGAATAACTAGTGTCTAGAATAATTAATGATCTTGGTAGAATTGAAATCAGAACTCCTTGTAATGTTTGTTGCTATGGGTTTATTTAGTCAGGCATTGATGATCAACCCTGTTCAAAGTCTCGTACAGTCTTCGGAAGCCAGCGACATTATAAGCACAAAGAATAGTGAAGGTTTTACTCTTTCTTTCTCGGCCTCTAATGCCGACAGAAAGAATCCCGTAGTATATTCCTTCGCAAAACCTATTCCTACTAACTGGCAGCTGGTAATTCAGAATAACCTAACTTATTCTCATTACAGTAACGCAAAAACGATAATAAAAATCCAAGAACCTTATCCAAGCGAAAAATTCATAGAGCTGGGTATGTTCGGAGGAGAATCTGCCAGATTCTGGGCAGCAGTCAACACCAAAGATTCTGGTTACATTAGAATATATGAACGTGATAGCGATGGGTGGTCAAGAGATCAGCCAATATTTGTAGCACATGCAAACAATCAGGGTCTGACCATCACAAACGGGAAAAGAATTATCATAGACCGACTCTCTATTAATGACTTTGTTGTAGGTTCAATATCTATATATGGTAAGGACAGGCCAGAAGATCCTGCTAATGTCATTGGAGGAAAAATTTCATTCAACATTATTTTTGGTAATCCTGCCAATTCGCCATTATATTANCTTCCTCTGGCAGTGTCAATAATAATGGCGGGNATTGTTGTTACTCTTTTAGTGAAGAAGAAGAGGGAGGCTTAGCCTNAACATTACTTTTGTAAAATTTACACATTTTTTTAAGTTGGCANATATTGCACTTTGGTTTAATTGGAAGACATACATTTTGTCCATAAGTAACGAAAGTATCATTTACCTCAATCCACATTTCTTTATCGATGATATTGCATAATTCCAATTCGGTCTCTTCCACTTTTCTTGTATTCACTATGCCCAATCTATTTGATATCCTGTGCACATGAACATCCACGGGAATGGCCGGCTGGTTGAAAGCATAGACAAGAACACAATTTGCAGTCTTTCTCCCGACTCCCGGCAACGTCAGTAATTCCTCCAAATTAGAAGGTACTTTACTATCAAACTTTTCAATCAGTAACTGCACCACCTGTTTTATTCTCTTTGCCTTGATGTTATAAAATCCAATACTGTGAATCGAATCTCTTATATCTTTTAACTCGGCTTTGGATATTCCATCGATGTCTCTAAACTTATCGAATAGATATTTCAAGACCCGAGTTGTATTCTCATCTCTAGTACGTGCAGATAATATAGTTCCAATCAAGATTTTGAAAGGGTCTCCTTGCTCTTGTTTTTGCAAATTTTTTAGTGCTGTGAGCCTAGTCAGTTTGTTTTCATGAAGGGTCTTCCTCATAAGATTTAGGATTGTATTGGTGTTTGTTACCAATCTAACAATCCTGGAAATAAAAAATGCTCGTTATTATGACAACCCATACGTTTCCACAATAATAGTACAGGATGACATTGATCTATTAACCCTCATCTTCTGTCTTTAAGCCTTGCTCGTCCAGTCTTTCTAGGTGCAATATTGCCCACTTTTGCTCCAGGAGGTGTACTTCTTCCAACTGAAGACGGATGCCCAATGTGTTGATGTCTTCCGCCGCCATGGGGATGATACACAGCTGCCTGTGCTATTCCCCTAACTGTGGGATATAATTTCCCTTTTGCCTTCATGTATTTAGCTCTATTTCCTGCTCTGAGGAATGGCTTTTCTTTTCTTCCTGCACCTGCTACCACGCCAACCATTGCCTTACAATTGGGGCTGAGAGTAATGAACTTACCCGACGGGAGCTTCACCGTAACACCTTGTGGTGAATGTGAAAAAACCAATGCCGAAGAGCCGGAAGCCTTTACTAGCTTACCACCATCTCCAATATTTTTTTCCATATTACAAATTAAAGTTCCATCAGGTATCGATTCCAGAGCCAAGATATTGTTGCTTGCAGCTGGAATATCATATCCTATTTGGATGCTATTTCCTACTGCAATACCGTCGGTGGCAGGAACATAACTAACAGTTTTGTTGTCGAAACGTACCTTTGCCAACGGGGCATCCCTACCTCTCTCATGAACGATATCTACAACAGATCCAGAATGCTTTTCGGGAAATTTGAAATTGGGATATTTAGACGGTGAAATCTTTCCTACTATGATGGCTCTAAATTGTTTTCCTCCTCGTCCTCTTCTTCGTACTAGAGTTCTTTTTCCCAATGTTCTTCGTTCAATTTGAGAAGTGTGGTGATTTTAAGCTTTTGATAAAGTTTTTTTTGTTAGAGATATTAAGAAAGTGCAGCATCTCAACGGAAATGATGAATTAGGAACTTTGAATACTAATTCTTGAATCTGACAGAAGCAGCTCACTTTAATAGTAAATTGGGAAGATTTCACTCTTTTTTCTTGCTATTATTATTCTAACAAAGGTATAAAGATAAGTAAAGTCGTAAGTGATATTGTGAGTCAGAATACTCTATCATTGAAGGTACTCGAAGCTTACACTCGAGATGTGGGCCGCGGCGTTGCCCGTATCGATTATGATTCTATGGATTCTTTGAGTGCATCTACAGGCGATGTGATTGAAATTAGGGGTAAACGTAGAACAGTTGCGAAATGTTTACCATTATATCCATCTGATGAAGGAAAAGGGATTGTTAGAGTAGACGGTTTGGTNAGAAATAATGCCGGAGTTGCCATAGGAGATACAGTAATTGTTAGAAAAATTAAAGCGGTNCCTGCAGAGAAAGTAATAGTCGCTCCTTTGGAAGCTATTCCGCCNATAGATGAGAGATANCTTGCTGACGCACTTGAGAGTGTGCCTCTGATAAAGGGTGANAACGTAATGGTACCCTACTTTGGGGGAAGACTTACGTTTCAAGTAATTGGAGTTACACCAGCTTCTGATGCAGTTTTGGTAACTCAAAAAACTATTTTTCATATTGCAGAAAAAGGTGAAACGCTTAGAGGAGTTCCTCAGGTTACGTATGAAGATATTGGTGGCCTAAAGGAAGAAATTCAAAAAGTTCGGGAAATGATCGAGCTACCCCTAAGACATCCTGAAATATTCGAGAAGTTAGGGATCGAAGCTCCAAAAGGTGTATTGTTGTACGGTCCCCCAGGGACTGGCAAGACGTTATTAGCAAAAGCAGTAGCTAACGAAAGCAACGCACATTTCATAAGTATCTCGGGGCCAGAAATAATGAGCAAATTCTATGGTGAATCCGAAGCACGCCTCAGAGAAATCTTTAAAGAGGCAAAGGAGAAAGCTCCCTCAATCATATTTATAGATGAAATTGATTCTATCGCTCCAAAAAGAGAAGAAGTTACTGGAGAAGTAGAAAGAAGAGTAGTTTCACAACTTTTGTCACTAATGGACGGTCTAGAAGCCAGGGGCAAAGTGATTGTCATTGCAGCCACTAACAGACCAAATGCAATTGACCCGGCTTTACGTAGACCCGGCAGATTTGATAGGGAAATAGAAATAAAGGTACCCGACAAGCGAGGACGATTAGAGATACTTCAAATCCACACTAGAAATATGCCTCTAGATACGGATGTCGAACAAGATCGAGTGGCTGCTGTTACACACGGATTTGTTGGAGCTGATTTGGAATATTTGTGTAAGGAAGCAGCCATGAAATGTTTAAGACGATTATTGCCAGAACTAAACTTAGAGGATGAGAAGCTTTCTCCAGAAGTATTAAATAAACTAATAGTAACTATGGCAGATTTCGAAAATGCTGTGAAGGAAGTGATGCCATCAGCTATGCGAGAAGTTTATTTGGAATCTCCAGATGTTCCTTGGTCTTCTATAGGCGGACTGGAAGAGGTAAAACGAGAATTGCAAGAGGCCGTAGAATGGCCATTACGATATCCTGAGCTGTACACTAAGTTGGGTCATTCCATGCCTAAAGGACTATTAATGCACGGACCATCTGGTACAGGCAAAACACTTCTTGCAAAGGCCGTTGCCACAGAATCGGAGGCAAATTTCATAAGTGTAAGAGGTCCTGAACTTTTAAGCAAGTGGGTAGGAGAATCCGAACGAGGCATAAGGGAAATATTCAGGAGGGCAAGGCAGGCTGCTCCTTGTGTAGTATTTTTTGATGAAATTGATTCGATAGCTCCTACGAGAGGAATGGGTGGAGATAGTATGGTTACTGAAAGGGTAGTATCACAATTACTAACTGAACTTGACGGAATCCAGGCACTTTCTGGTGTAGTCGTTTTAGCGGCAACAAATAGGGCAGATATAATAGATCCCGCTCTATTGAGGCCTGGTAGATTTGATAAAATAGTATTTGTTCCAATGCCAGACAAGCTTGCACGACAAAAGATTTTGGAAATACACTCAAAAGATAAGCCNTTAGGTCCAGATGTAAATTTGGTACGGGTTGCAGAACTTACCGAAGGATTCAGTGGAGCNGATGCAAGTTCCGTAGCGAACACCGCTGTTTCTCTCGTTTTGCATGAATACTTGGCAAAATACCCTACACCAGAAGAAGCAGCAAAGCACGTNTCGGAGGCACATGTAATGATGCGTCATTTTGAAGAGAGTGTAAAGAAAATAAAGACTCAAAGAGAGGGGAAACCGGGAGAGAAGGTGGCAGTTCCGTATTACAGGTGAATCGAGAATCAAATTACCACTTAGTCGCTAATGAAAAAAATCAGAAGTGTCACTCCCGTATTCCTGCTAACTCTTCTCTGATTATCTCGTAGGCTTTAGCGGCGTCACTGACATTCAGTATCAGCGTAATTTCATCATGAGAAAAGAAAGCATTGTACAATGGGATTTGACTGCTAGAAAGGATATAGGATACTGTCGAGAGGATGCTATATGTATTCTGCATGTCTGTGGGCATATTAATAGTGATTTTCGATAAGCCTTCTTTGATTGTGCCTTCAAAACTTTTAGCGGGAGCAAAAATCGTACGAACTTCATCGAGGTCCTCTATGAAAACTCGAATTTGTTTATTTGTTCTAAACATGCTGTATCCCTTGTCAGATTCGATAAGCTCGTCAAGGGCCTCAACTACTGCATGAGAGTCAGTTCTGAAATCCAAATCCAAAATACTACCAGTCAAAGACATTCTAATACCGTCAATGGTAGGTACTGACAGGTTCCTCTCATTGTCTTCCAACGTGTCTGCAAATCTCTTAATGGCAACCACCAGAGTATTCAAATTAACATTATTTTTAGTCAATTTTTCGACGTCAGGTTTTATTTTTTGAGCTAATGCCGTGTAATTGACTATGCCTGTTCTTAGTGCTTGAAAAAACAAACCATTAGATCCTATTACTTGTTTTACGGCATGGGGGACTGAGATGGTGTCTATGTACACAAAATTTTGGTGAACCCAAATCGTAATAAATTTTTCGAATTCTTATAAAAAATTATCGAATGTATCAAAAATTACAAAATGTTATAGTCCAGATTATTCCTTGCAATTACAAAATAATTAATAGAAATTACTCCCAGAAAGTAGCACATGAAGAGTATTGATGTAGATGATATTACCTACAAGCGATTATCGTCCGTTAGGATTGAATTGATGGATAGCAAGCAAAAGGATTTGGATTATGACGAAGTCATAAACCACCTCATTGATACCTACCAAGAAGGATTATGGGGTCATTTAGGTGCTGAAGCGGCAGGTGGCTAAAATTATAACTAAACTGCTGCACTTAACTTAAGTACACGCATTTAGTGCCTTGATTGGAATAAAAACTATTTCTCGACCGTCATGTGCTACAAAGGATGCTATTGTAAATCTAAATAACGGAATTGAATTTAGTTATCTGCTAAGCAGGCACCGAAATAACTGGCGCAGAAATTTCCTGTAATGTAAACACAAATCGAGATCCTTCAAAATCTGTTACTCCTTCTCTTTCCCAATTGACAGCGTATGAGTGGGTAACGTTTTTTCCTACTATACTTATACTCCTCGGAAGGACTGTGAAGAGCTTTTCAACTTTTTCCTTGTCCTTGGTCATTAAGATCGATCTTCTTCGTTTCATAAGATATTTCAAAGCGACGTTTTTGTGCAAGTGTCCCAAAGTTTGTATTTTATCACCCTCTACTTGTATAGTAAATTCACGTTTTGCCAATTCAATATTTTTCCCTGAAATTATTAAAAAATCTTATTGTCAATTTTGTCATCGCAAGGAGATAGCGCTTTTTTGACATTTTTTAAGCCATTGAGAACGAAGTGCAGATAACTTGTCTAAAAAAAATCACGTCGAAATAATCGGCTACATCATCGGTAAACTCGTTTGACTAGGATCAGACTTTGCAGATTAGATTTATCTTGCTTCTGTGACGAAATTACTTTCCATAATGTCTTTTTCCAGCTGAAACTTTCATACAGTTATGACATATTGGACATTCGGCCCAATTTCCAGCGCCCTTGTAAATCCATTCATGAAGACATTTTTCATAAGTGCATTTCACCCATGTAGGCTTCCTTGAAGTTATCCAATCGGTTTGTAGTGGCTTTCTAGTTCTGCGAGCACTTCGGGGAAGCCGTTTTTCAAATCCTTTCATGCTAGGTAAACCATTTGTAGTGTTTGAAATATTAAACTTGATCTGTTTCTCAATATATCGACACTTTGCCAAAATTATAGATACTTTCAGTTCACGACATAGAGCACCTCCTAGCCTAGATTAAGGAGTTAGGCGTTCTCAGATTTACAAAGGTTGAGGAATGACTCTAGAGAGGTGTTGAGTTTGGTATTTATTAAACACATATGATTTTAAATGAGGCGACAATGTAAATAGTTAGGAACTTGTGATAGGTGATTTGAAATTGAAGTATCCTTTGCGAAACCTTATTTTAGAGAAAATTAGGGAGACTAACACCCTTACAGATTCTGATCTGATGAACAACTTGGAGAAGGACGGGATACAAATTACAGAGTCCGACGTGAACAAAATTTTACTCGATTTGGAGATATTCGGGTTAATACGAGTGAATTGGGTGTCTAAGGATAAGAGGAGGATAGAAATAGTGTCGATGTCGAGAGAAGATTTGATATAGAATTATTAGGATATCTGAAGTAGGAATTATAATTTTTGGATCCTTTGTTCTATGATTCGCATATACACCTGGTGGATGAATATTATGCGAATTTTTTAACACAAATTCTTACATCAATGAGGGAATTGCGTATCAAAGGATGCTCAGTGACCATAGACGTATCTACTTCAAGGAGAGCCATAGACATGTTTAGTGAAGCAAATCGAGATGTAGTATTTAATTTTGTAGGGATTCACCCTGAATTTGCCCAAACCGAAGAGTTTTCTGAATTTGAAGACCTCGTCGCGCAAAACCGGAACTTCATCGATGGAATAGGAGAAATTGGGCTTGATCACTCGTATGACACATCCAAAGATTACAACTACTCAAAGCAAGTAGATATTTTTCAAAAAATGTTGAACTTAGCGGAAGAAATTGAAAAACCCGTTTCTATACACTCTAGAGGAACATTGGATGAAATTCTTAATCTCATTCCGTCGTACGATAACCTGGATGCATGTCTCCACTGGTTTGATGGGACAGAGAAGCAGTTACAAAGATCAATGGATATGGGTCTATATGTCTCATACGGTCCGCTCATCGCTTACTCTCGAAACAAGAAAAAACTTCTTAGTCTAGCTGATAGAAATAAGATATTGATTGAAACAGACGGGCCTGTAAGATATTCTGGCTGCTTCAAAAATGTTACATCATTGCCAACAAATATGCTCATCACCATACTAAATATTATGTCCCATGAGCTTAAAATGACTTTTGAAGAAGCTATGTGCATAGTATCAACAAATTCTCACATGTTCTTCAATGGATGATAGGGTGTATTTATTACCTCAAAATTAGAATTTGCCTTGGAACTTTCCTGAATGAATAAGTATAAAATAAGCTTGTGTTCTCGTTAATGTTTATGCATCGTGTGAGAAGGATTGCTACAGACCTTATGAATAAATATCCTGATAGGTTTGGAACCAATTTTGAACAGAATAAAAAGACTATTGTGGAGCTTGCGATAGTAAGATCTAAAGAATTAAGAAATCAGGTCGCAGGATATATCGCCTCACATCTTAACAAGCAATCCAAATCAAGTGAGGAAAATTTGGAATCACAAGGAGAGCCGCCAGACTCCTTATCTTCGGAAGCAGAATGACAACTTGAAACTACATTGATAATAGTGAAACTTCTCGGTTCAATCCAGAAAACTGTGAATACGAATACACTTTATATTGATGAGCCTAACGCATCGATTTCATACATAATGTCCTATTTACGCAACCATGCAATTGAGCCAGACCTTATTGATGAAAAGAATTTTTTGATAGCTATCAATGGAATCGAATCGTCTTTGTTTCCAAAGGGAGAATCAGTAATAAAATCAGGTGATACCGTCACTGTTGCTAGTTTAGTACATGGTGGATAGTAAAATGACTAAATTTGAGTATAAAAGATATTAATTTGAATAATAAGAAAGGACCTACTTTGTTAGAAAATAATATCCCTCCAGAAGACCGATCTTTATATCGAATAGACACTTATTATGTTGCAATTATCGAAATAACGCATCTTGGAAGTGAAAATTTACACGAATTAATCACCAAATTCAGAGCGTTTTCTCCCGATGTCTTAGTTCAAGGCATGGATGCCAGTTATGTATTTGGAGTAAATCATCTGTTAAGGGTACTACAATTGACGGTTGAATCGTGGAATCGAGGAATAAAGTTATCAAAAATAATGGAAACGGATATCCTAATGAGATTGTGTCGTACTAGTCAAATTTCAAAGGCTATAAAAGTTGGAGGATTAAAAAACGATAGTGCAGCATGCTTCATTTTGATGTCAGAAAATTTGGATTCTGTCCTGAAGATAAAACAATACATTGAAGGTTACTATAACGAGATACATGTTTCAGTCTTGAGAATAGGAAAGAACAAAATGGCAAGATTACGTAGAGAATTTGGGATTACCCATAAAAAAATGGACAGGATATTTTTTGAAAATTACCTCGTAGAAAAAGCAGCTCTGGTAAAGTTTTAATCTAAATAATCACCATAAATTTCAATTATTCTTATTTAATTGGTACTGGGCACCCCAGTGCTGATTTTAGCAATTTGCAAAAGATTAGTGCGACATCTCGTTTCGATTCAATTATATTNTGACGTTTCATGTGTTGAGTCGGCTGATTTCAAAGTNCTGGAACTATTAATAGACGAGCAAAACTAAAATTGCTAAAATCATAAAACTTTGGCATGCAGATTGGGAACTANGCACTTTGGTTTGAATGATAACTCTACTAACAATACAACTTAAATAAATCTCCATTGAATGTCATTTACTTATGTGTCCACCCATCTTTTGCTTTACGATGCTCAATAGGTGTTCAGATCTCAAAACTGATATACCTGTCCTTTTCCCCAAAATCTCTACAAGTATAATCCAATCAGGATAATACAAATCCACTTTGTTTGTTATCCTGCTTGCGATGGCCAAAACTATTTCTCGAGATCTGATGTTACAGTGTCGCTTTTCAACCACAATTTTGAATGATGATACTCTAGACACCTTCCTAAATAACTTACAAGAGCTATCTATAATTTCTGTCAGGTTAGTAGAACAAACGATTTGTACTGGAATAACTCTAAGAATATACCTGAAGTGCCATGGTTCTTCAGTGGCCATTTTTTTGAAGAGATCAATGACCTCTAAAGGATCGGTTTCAGTAAATGCAATTATTATTCCTTGAATGTTGCTTATTTCAACTATTGGACTTTCTTCTAGATTCTCCTCAATTAATTTTATGAATTCGTCAACTGCGTCACCTTCTCTGTTCCGAGAAGAAGACAGTATCAAATTAAATTTCATTATACTGCAACTCCACGATTAAAAAGTACTCCACTTCAGATCGAAATTTCATAGCCAGGATCTTATCATGATTATAGTAGAAATCGATGCTATAAGGATCACGGTGTAATTTTTTTCGAAATTGGATACAGCAAATAGCGTGTTCTTATGGACAATATTTAAAACCCTGAGATTGAATTCAGAGATCGTAGAGGAGGGTTTGAAATGTCTGTTGGAGCGAAGATATTTTTGTATTTATCCTAGGAAATGAAAAATGGCTGAGCTTAGCATAGTACCGAGACATCCCGCACTTTTAATGCATACAAAGCTGGAAGGCCAGAATGAATCGATACTAGTAGTTTCAGACTTGCACATTGGTTTCGCGCATTGGTTTCAATCACAGAACGTATCTATCGATTGGTATCAGATTGCGGAAGAGACCGAAAAGGAACTCGAAAAAATTGTGATATCTTGTAAAGCCAATTCAATTGTTCTGTTAGGTGATATAAAAAACAATGTGTCTGGAATCAATAAAGGAGATTGGAAAGTAGTTCCTAAATTTTTGCAGTCCCTCTCACAACTATGTAAAGTCTATTTTGTTCCTGGTAATCATGACAGTAAGATCAGGTTACTCATACCTGACTCAATAAGTACGATAGGGGTTACAGGAATGACAATCGATGATACCCTGCTTATTCACGGTCATACTATGCCTTCATCACTGACTTCAAACGTCAAAAAGATTATTCTTGGACATGTTCATCCAGTATTCTTCAAATCTGATAGTGTTATGAATGGTCAAAAAGTGTGGGTGTTTCTTAGAGTTAGAACGGATGTTATATTTCCTAGCAAGAAGGGGTCGATTGATATTATTGTAATGCCATCTTACAATAGATTTATTGTGAATCAGTCAAAAGTTAGTAGACAAGGTCAAATCTCGCCATTAGTAAATCGTATACTCAAAAAGAAGGCTGTAGAAAAGTGTCTGATACTGTCCATGGAGGGTGCTATACTTGGAAACGAAGAGCTTCTGGAGACCCTTTTCTAAAATAACAAAATTTCTTAAAACTCGACGTAGCCAGAAAGAGAATTGATTGTTGGTTTAAACGTCGTTCGCCATCTTAGGCTCTCAACGAATGATGTTGCTGCTTCAACTGTTGTTAGGACCGGGATGCCCATTTCCACGGCTTTTCTCCTAATTTGGTATTCATCGTATAACATCCCAACATATTTTTCTATAGTTGATGTAGATGGAATGTTTATGATAAAATCGATTTGACGGTTATAGAGGAGATCTGCGATATTAGGTTTTCTTGAAGGCTCACTTATTTTATAAACTTCTTGAACATTTGCCTTGGTATTATTTTTTATAAATTCGGCCGTATGTTCTGTTGCAAGGATTTTGAATCCCATGGAATTTACGAGGGAGATGAGTGGTAATAACTTTTCTTTATATCGTTGGCCGCCTATCGTAATTAACGCGGAACCAGAGAGAGGGAGTGAATAACCTGCAGCTTCATAGGCCTTAGATAACGCATCGTAAAAACTTTCCCCAAAGCAAGCGACCTCTCCAGTAGATTGCATTTCTACTCCGAGAACAACGTCAGCGCCTTCTAACTGCATGAATGAGAACTGAGGAACCTTAATTCCAAAACCAGGAACTCGCATCCATAAATTGCCTGCCTCTTTCGGCAGAGGTTTCCCAAGAACGGCTTTGGCAGCAAGTGCTATAATATTAATCCCTACAATTTTGGATACAAAAGGCATTGAGCGGGATGCTCGTATGTTGGCTTCAATTACATATACCTGATCATCCTTTACCAGATATTGTATATTTAACGGCCCCTTAACCTTTAATGAAAGTGCTATCATTTTGGTATATTCTACAATAGTATTCATTGTCTTTCTGGTCAAACGCCATGGTGGAATGCACATCATTGCATCACCAGAATGAATACCTGCGTTATCGATATGTTCTACCAACGAGCCAATAATAACCTCCTCTCCGTTAGACACTGCATCTACTTCAACTTCTGATGCCTCTTGTAGGAACTTGGTAATTACTATTGGATATTCAGGGCTTAGGTGAATTGCCTCGTTCAAAAATCGTTCGAGTTGTTCCTCTCCCCAGACTACTCTCATGGCTGCCCCGCTCAATACATATGAAGGTCTAACCAATATTGGATAGCCTGTCTTATGGCAAAATGCTATTGCCTCGGCCATGTTCGTAAATTTTTTCCATGGCGGCTGCCTAATATTTAAGGAATCAAGTAATTTTCCAAACTTTTCCCTGTCTTCTGCCATGTCTATGTTCGTGCTAGCAGTACCTATAATTGGAATCCCAAGTTTACCCAACTTTGGTACTAAGTTATTAGCTACCTGTCCTCCTACACAAGTCACAATGCCCGATGACTGTTCCTTTTCAAAGATATCTAGAACTCTCTCAAGAGTTAACTCTTCAAAATATAATCTATCGGAGATATCATAATCAGTCGAAACGGTTTCTGGATTGCAATTTATTACTGATACAGACTCGATCCCATTCTCCTTTAGGCTCCATACCATATTAACAGTACTCCAATCAAATTCAACGCTACTTCCAATTCTGTATGGTCCGGCACCTAATACTATTACTCCTCGGTTATTTTTATCATATACTATGTCGTTTTTTTCTCCTCCATAGGTTAGATAAAGATAATTGGTCTTTGCTGGCCATTCAGCAGCTAGGGTGTCAACCTGCTTCACTACGGGTATTATTCCTAATTTTTGGCGAAGCTTCCTGACACTCATTTCATTCAAACCAACACATTTTCCGATTTGATGATCAGAAAATCCATACCGTTTAGCTTCTTTTAGGAGATTCTCACTTAAATCAGAATCCCTCAATTTTTTCTCTAATTCTATGACATTTTTTATTCTAGTTAAAAACCAAGGATCTATTGCTGAAAGCCTATATATTGTGTTTATTGAAATTCCCAACTTAATTGCCTTTACGACGGTTTGTAATACTTCGTCGTCAGGATGTAACAATCCCTCTTCTACTATTTCCAAATTTTCTTCTAGCTCTGAATCGTCGTTACAAACCAAGCCATGTTTTCCTGTATCAGTCATGCGGATTGCTTTTTGTACTGCCTCTTCAAAGGATCTACCAATTGCCATGACTTCACCTACCGACTTCATGCTGGTTCCGAGTTTCCTACTCACAAGTTCAAACTTTCTAAAGTCCCATCTTGGCATTTTTAAAACAACATAATCTAAAGATGGCTCAAAACACGCAGTGGTAGTTTTGGTTATGCTATTCACAAGCTCGGTAAGAGAATATCCAAGGCATATCTTTGCAGCCATATAGGCTAAGGGATAACCAGTTGCCTTGCTGGCCAATGCGGAGGATCTAGAAAGTCTGGCGTTTATCTCAATCGCACAATAGTCTTCAGAAGCGGGATCTAGCCCAAACTGGACATTACACTCCCCCAGTATATTGCAATGTTGGACGGCTCTGATTGCTGCAGAGCGAAGTTTGTGATATTCTTCGTTATTGAGTGTTTGAGAGGGTGCAACCACAATATTGTCTCCTGTGTGAACGCGCATAGCAAGAACGTTCTCCATGTTGCAAACTGTAATGGCATTTCCTGTAGAATCTCGCATCATCTCATATTCAATCTGTTTCCAACTTCCAACATATCTTTCTACTAGGACCTGATGTACTATACTTTGTGGTAATCCTCTTTGAACTATTTCCTGCAGTTCGTATTCGTTATGCGCAACTCCTCCACCTTTGCCTCCAAGTGTGTATGCGACCCTTATGATGACAGGATATCCTATGTTATTGGCAATTTCAATTGCTTCTTCCATATTGTGTGCTGGGGCACTATCTAAAACTGGTACCCTACTAGCAATCATCGCATTTTTAAATTCCTGTCTATCTTCTGTGATCTTTATCCCTGTAATTGGAGTGCCTAAAACCTTTATACCATATTTATTTAACACTCCTTCATCATTTAGTGTTACACCGCAATTTAGAGCAGTTTGACCACCAAAGCTCAGCATTATCGAGTCAGGCCTCTCCTGCTCTATTATTTTTTCTACATAGCTTCTAGTTACAGGTAACAAAAACACCTTATCGGCAAATCTGGTGTCAGTTTGAATTGTGGCTATGTTGGGATTTATTAGTATGCTATGGATACCTTCTTCAGATAATGCCTTGAGGCACTGAGATCCGGAGTAATCAAATTAGCGGCCAGAATCATTAATACTGATTCTGACTTTCGCCGGCTTCTCCGATCTTAATTGCACCGCTGCCAAGCACTACCGTTTTCTTTATCGATTCATTTCTCGGAAACTCCCTTCCTACCTCCTGTCTTTTTTTCCTTAGTTCCTGTCCTCGAAGATGTAGTCATATTTTCAGGTTTTTGCCTTTGGTAACCAATATTATCATTCAAAATCATCTCCTTGAACTTTTCAAAAACAAACATGCAGTCATAGGGACCGGGAGAAGCTTCAGGATGAAATTGTACTGCTAATATTGGCTTTGATCTGTGTGTCACCCCTTCAATAGTCCTATCATCAGTATTGAAGTACCATATGTCAAATTCAGTTCCGCGAAGGCTTTCGGGTTCAATACCATATCCGTGATTCTGGCTTGTAATGAAAGTTCTATTAGTTCCAACTTCGGTACATGCCTTGTTTTGACCTCTGTGCCCAAATTTTAATTTTTGTGTATTGCCTCCTCCAGCCAATGCAATTATCTGGTTCCCAAGGCATATTCCCAACGTTGGTACCGATAAATCAATCAAGTCATTGGCAGTCTTTATTGTTGACTTGCACATTTTGGGATCTCCAGGACCGTTGCTAATAACTACCCCCACGGGACTATATGACAAGATATCAATGGTGGGAGTATCCCAAGGAACACAAATAACTCTGAATCCTATTCTGATGATGTTACGGATTATGCTATACTTTACTCCAGTATCGATCAATACTACAGGTGGTAAAGAATGGCTTCCGTATTCCTTGATCTCGGAGACCGAAACTTCAGGCATGAAATTAAAACCATCATACTTAGTTTCAGACATAGCTCTTGCTAATTCGTTATTGTCGATCTTGTCAGGAGATACACATAATGCTCCTCTCATTACTCCATCAACTCTCAACCGTTTTGTTAGATCACGTGTGTCAATTCCACTAATTCCAGATATCTTTTCATCGTATAGCCATTGATCCAGAGTACGTTCACAATCCCAGTGACTGGCAACAGTTGAGAGTTCATTAACTATAAGGCCATTCACTTGGATCCTCTCTGACTCAAAGTACCTTGGAAGACCAAACGCATCCAAATCATCCCAACTCGGAACACCATAATTGCCTATCAGTGGATAAGTCATACACAAAATCTGACCTTTGTATGATGGGTCAGTTAAAGTTTCTGAATATCCAACCATGCCCGTATTAAAAACTACTTCCCCACCTACAATTTTTGGAAAACCAAAACCCATGCCTTCGTAAGTGGTACCATCTTCCAACAGGAGTTGGGATTTGTACCCTACATGAGTCGCCTGGATAGTCGGAATTTTGACCCTCTCAAAATTGAAAAAGTTCGAAATTTAAGTCTTGCTACGTACCAAACAATCATATTAATTGATGAGATGTTCCACGTGTACACCCTCCTGCATGAATATTTCACTCGAATTTAACTTTTCTCGAGCCTCGTAACTTACATTGACACTGAAATATGCTCATCGGATGGGCAAAAAATTCTAGTCCAGCCCACAGACAAAGTTGCTGGATAAACGGCCATTTATGTTGTAAGAAAACTATTCACGTTATTTCATCCAGTCAATGGGAATATCTTGGTACAATCCGTTAGGCAAAACGCGTCGGATTGATATAGGTAATATCCTGGCATCCAACTCTGCTGTTGCGAGAGAGATCGTGTCTCTAATTTCATTTGTCCAAGCAATTAAAGATGGCGCACCTAGTGAGAGTTGTAATGACCTTGCACCAGTTATTCTAGCCCTTTCAAATCGTGTCAATCTGGGTGGACCTATTAATACCTGATTACCATCCGCCACTAATTCTCGTACTTGGAATTCTATTTCTGGATATACAACTACTTCGTCTACAGGTCTCGTACTTTTGTTAAGTTGAATAGTTTCATCTTGTTGATGTTTCTTCTTTTCTGCCGGCTTTGCCTTTTGTTTTAGATTCTTTTTCGTTTTTTCCACCTGTTTCGGTTGCTTCTTGGGTGACTTTTCGCTGGTAGAAGGCGACTTTTTCGATAACTTTGTCAAAGAACGCTTTAAAACCAAGAACAAATCAAAAAGCAGTTGGATATCTAATTAAATGTTGCTATATCTACTAAATCAAATACGGCGCACAATGCTTTAACCTTTACTCACTAATTTAACGTCATGTACGGTTATAAAGATTTCCTGCTCATTTGCCAGGTCTTCTGCCATAATAATACATCTTTATTTATGCCTAATAAACAAGCACAACTGATACCTCTGGAATTGTGAGTAGAAATCATTAGCGCCTTGGTTTGGGGCGGTAGTTTTAGAATCACTTGAACGTATACTTTAAATGGGAACGCTAGACATTCCTGCACCTTGTACTAATATTAAGTAAAAATCTTTAAACAACAATTATCTTTTTATTCGATCTAAAAATTTAGGCACAAAAAGGCCTTGCTTATTCTCAAGCCTGCTTGTCGCCTACCTAATTGTCCTTGAATCAGATTTTGTGATTATCACTTCGACCTAAATGGTGTCTGAAATGTAATTAACCGTGATATAGTCTACTTTCAGACCCAATTTGAGTGCTTATTTTAGGAATCACACAAAATGACTCCTGAATCTAGTAATCGCAGAGGAGCGAGAATTGGTCGGGATTGTCAAAAATATCTTGGCTACAATTAAATTATATAGTTTGCTGATGAGATTACTTCCGATGAATTTGCCTGGAAACAGTTCAGTCTCTAGGGTACCAATTATCATGGAAGTCATGGGTAACGGAAAAGTCAAGTGTGAATTGGTACGCCATTTGTCCCCGTTAACAGTTTCTAATATACTGCACTCAATACCTATAACCGGCAGGCTACACTACCTTGGGACTAAATTGGTATATTTTGAAACTGGCCTAAACATGGGGGCCGAGAAGCAAAGGGCCATCTTTAACAAAGGTGATATCGGATATATGACGTCCAACGGCTCACTATGTATAGTACTTCAAGATTTGTCCGGAATCATGATGAATCCAGTTGGTAGAGTCCTTGACGATCTTAATCCACTAGTCACATTACCCGCCGGTCAGACATTGTCGATAAAAAGAATATAGATGGGGTTTAAGCGAGCATCTTTGCTATTTCGTGGATATAATAAATCGCATGAAATGGATGCGAAACTTGAATACCTTGGATAGATGGAGACTTCTGTAATAAATAATTTATGAAATATAGGTGATTTGCGATAGATTCAGGACCGTTGTACTTAAAGTGTCATTCATTTTTGCCAAGTGGTAGAATCATATGGACCATGATTGGTAACAATCACGAGTACTGGCTTGATCCATATCTAAACTACTGTAGCTGTAACGATTATTATTTTAGAACTCTTTCAGGTAAGGGATTATGTTATCATCTTAATTTTGCTCACAAAAATGTAATCAACAAGAACTTTGAACAAATCTACTTCCATGATGAGGAATATCTTGATTTCATCTCAGCAATAATCTCTGATTGTTATTCAAAACTACACAAATAATCGAACTGACAGTTCGATCATTATCGAAAAGAAAGTTGAGAATAAGTTAAGTTTTTGTAGGGATCATCCAATTTGATAGTACAAATGGTTGATTACCGGAATATACTGGTTGTTGGAGGAGGTGGACGAGAGCATTGTCTTGGTTGGAAGCTCTCCCAGAGTCCTAAGGTAAACAAAGTGTTCTTCGCCCCGGGAAATGGCGGTACAGTGATGAATGTGCCAACATCCCCTGATGATTTAGAAAAGCTTAGTGATTTTGCGAGAGATAACTCATGCTTCACGATTGTTGGCCCTGAAAAACCTCTGACACTAGGTATAGTAGATTTATTTGCAAGAAAAGGGTTACCTATTATAGGACCAAATAAAAAAGCAGCCAGATTAGAATCAAGTAAAGTATTTGCAAAAAAATTTATGAAGAAATACAATATTCCTACGGCCTCTTTTTCTGTTTTCTCCAATGCCGATGAGGCAAAACAATTCGTCACTTCCTTGTCAGAACCTCCTGTGATAAAAGTGGACGGTCTAGCACAGGGTAAGGGGGTCATAGTTTGTCATGATCTCCCAGAAGCAATTAGAACAATAGATAAAATATTGAAATACAAGGAGTTTGGAAGCCAGGGTACCAGTATAGTGATAGAGAAAAGATTGTACGGAAATGAAGTTTCCTTTATAGCACTATGTGACGGACATTCAATAGTCCCACTGGATTCAAGTCAGGACCACAAGAATATCTGGGATGGGGATATCGGACCAAATACTGGAGGCATGGGGGCCTATTCACCTGCACCCATCATCGATGAACAAATGAATTCCAAAATCATGAAGACGATCATGGAACCCACATTAAACGCGTTAAAGAAATTAGGTCTGTCATTTAAAGGATTTCTGTACGCTGGTCTGATGATCGAACGTAGTACTAATGTTCCATACGTACTCGAATTTAATGTAAGGTTGGGTGATCCTGAATGTCAATCGATTTTGACAAGAATGGATTCAGATCTCGTAGAATATCTGGAAGCTATAGCCGAAACGAGACTTGCTTCAATGTCTCAGATAAAGTGGAAAAAAGACCCTGCTGTGTGTGTAGTTATGACGTCGAAAGGTTATCCGGGGAAATATGAAGAAGGTAAGGTAGTTCGAGGACTAAACTCCACTATGGGAGAAGGTGTTTACGTATTCCATTCAGGTACTGCTAGGGATCCTCAGAATAGGATAATTACAGCTGGTGGGCGAGTACTCTCTGTCACCGCTTTGGGTACTGATATGGAAACAGCAATCGATCGGGCCTATTCTACCGTAAGAAATATCCATTGGGGAGATAATGAGGAATATTATAGGAATGATATTGGATACAAAGCATTAAACTCTAAAAATATACAGTCCGGGTTTCAGTGACTAAAAAGTCCAATTTTTGATCATAAAATAAATTAGGTAAATTGTGGTCTAGAATCTGAAAATCATGAGCAACCCCCACAGAACTGGTATAAGTCTTTTTTGCCATATATCGGTCATAATATCCGAATCCATATCCAAGTCGATATCCCCGAGTATCAAAAGCGATTCCTGGTATTATTAAAAGGTCAAGCTTTTCAACCAATCTTTCTTCCAATGCCTTTGGCTCTTTCAGCTTGAAGCGAGAGCTTTTAACAAGATTGCCGTTGAGATCT
>Ga0065715_10000984_pt1 | contig 22845 bp, 13 predicted proteins | sample MisBulReplicate1_FD_59102 | JGI IMG/M metagenome (GOLD analysis project Ga0065715, IMG submission 59102) | Miscanthus rhizosphere microbial communities from Kellogg Biological Station, MSU, sample Bulk Soil Replicate 1 : eDNA_1 v2 (version 2) | ecosystem: Host-associated > Plants > Roots >...
TCCATCGTCTAGGTAATACGTGTATAAGATTACCAAAGCAAAGAGACTTGAAAAAACAATAACTAGAGAATAATTATCGAGTAATCTCCGCCCAATTTTGGAGATAGATTGGTTCAATAAATATGCACTAATATGATAAGAATCTCTGTGGAACGCATTAATCTGCTGTAAATAAAACAAAAATATCAGTATATAAGATCCAATAAAGTACATTGTAGTATTGGACATGGAATATCCAAATGATCCATTGACGTAACCACCAAATCCAGTAATAAGAATACTAAAAAGATANGCCAGCAGTAATTTCAGTAAAAATCTCAATTTGTATTTTTTATTTANTATCGTTACCAATGCGTAACCAGGCAGGAAGAANGAAAATGCAATTGCCGCAGCTAGNTTTAATCCCTGCAGGGGCGTAATTTTATCCCAGTCAATAAATATTCCTGACGTGGTACTGGTTGAAGAATTTACAAGGACTAGTAATAGGACAACATATGTTATCATAAAAATAATATTATGCAAATTGCTTTGAGGCATCGTTTCGGTGTTCTGTACGTTGTTTTCTTTGATGTTGTTCTCTTCCTTTTGTACGGAGTAATACTTGGCAAGTCCAAAAATCAACACTGAAGTAATAATGGAAAGAGGAAGGCTAATTTTGAATGGTATGAGTATATATGAAAGCATAAAATACACAAAAACGCCAGAAAGAACAACTCCTGGCAATGTTAATAGGGAATTGTAATTCCTGAAGGATAACAACTCATCTATATCGACAATTTACCTTTAATATTAGTATTGACACTTCAATCATGCTTTGTCATGGCTTTTGAGATAGGTGAATTAGTGACTTTTGCTTTTACTCCCACAAAATTACTCTGATTGTTCAAATATTGATTAAATGAAATTTTGCATAGGATTTTGAAAGCCCAAATATTTGTTTATAAAATCAACAATATCTTCCAAGCGAGTAGGTCATATACTCAAAGGATAGGTATGTTCAAATTGGCCCATGAACATGGATCAGACGGATTATCACGAATCTTTCCGGACCATTAAACAAGAATTCTTTGAGGCCAATTGCTCTTCTTATAAGTCTGTACTTTCCTCCAGAACCAGGGGGTGGCTCAATAACTGCTTGGAACAGAGCGCTGATTCTACATAAAATAGGCTATACTGTGGTTGTATTATGCGGATTTCCTTCATATCCAACAGGTAAAGTAACTAATCCAACGTATAAGGGAAAATTATTTCATGTAGAAAAGATTGACGATATTACTTTGATTCGTTTACGATTACTGCCACTTAAGAGCAAAGATTACTTCAGACGATTTATTTTATTCATAAATTTCATATTTCTGAGTCTTATGTATATGCCAAAAATACTAAGAATTTCTACGAAAATATCTCTAGTGTACGCACTAGCTCCTATATTATTTTCCTCTTTTATTGGGTATATTTATTCAAAAATTACAAAATCATTTTATGTTTATGAGGTATCAGCGTTATGGCCTGAGGAGCTGATTGCTTCTAGAAAGAGCCTACATTTCATTGTACTGTCCTTTGGAAAGATTCTAGCCAAAATATCATACACTGTCCCAGATATGATAGTAGTAATAAGTGAATTTGCTGCAAAATATCTTGCCAATAATTATAGACCCAAGGTAATGATTTATGCTTTGCCCATCGGAGTAGAGCCTACTAGATTTCCTACAAAATCAAAGGAATCCTCAAGAAAGGAACTAATTGAAAAAGAAATATTTCCTGCTGATCTAGACAATAAATTCATTGTATTATATGCTGGAATAATAACTAAAATTACAAATGTTGAAAATCTAGTTTTTGCTGCAGAAGTTCTAAGAGACGATGATGATATTGCTTTCTTGATAGTTGGAGAAGGTGAGGAGAAAGCTAGGTTGGAAGAAATGAAGTTAACTCGAAAATTGGACAATCTATTTTTTCTACCTTTTCAAGATAGTGCGTATGTTCCACATATTATTTCTTCAGCCGATGCATGTGTTGTTCCATTATCACCAGATCCTATTTATGATGCAACTATACCTACTAAATTTTTTGATTATCTTGCTTGCCATAAACCACAGATTGGAATATGCGGAGAAGAGCTAGCAATGATAATAAATTCCCACAAAATAGGGCTTACGGTGAAAGATGGTGAGATAGATAAACTAGTGGATGTAATACTGTCTTTAAAAAATTCACCGACCTTAGTTAGTTCAATGGAGCAAAATTCGCATGCACTCTTGCAAGAATTTTCCATTAGCACGCTTGCATCAAAATTTAATTATGTATTAAATGAAGAAATTCTGAAAAAGAAAAACAGCAAAAATGTGCATCACCTTACATTTTAGTGTCAAAGGTCATCCATATAAGTGATAAAATGAGCACTTTTCTGATATAAATTAACATTTTATACGGTAAGAGTCGCTAAGATAATATTCAGGCAAAAAATTAAAGACTAATACAGTGTTCTGTTTGGTGGGCAATCATACCTTGTTAAAAGCAATTAAAATAGGATGGTGAAAGGGATTAGGCAGTGAGACGGTAGGAAAGAAGGCAACATATCTTTTTATTGAAAGTACCATCGGGATGATCGCTGGATATGTCTTATGGCTTGTCTTATCGAGTCTAACGACACCTACGGTCATTGGAATTGCCTCAACAGTAATTTCGCTAAGTACTATATTTTCACAAATAATAGATCTTGCAGTTCCTACTGGCAGTACTCGTTTTCTAGGAAAGAGCTTCTCTGAGGAAAATGCAGAAGATACTCAAGTCCTCGTTAAAGGTTCATTACTTATTGTATGCTCAAGCATCATAGTAACCAGTATTCTTATTCTAGTCTTCAAACAATGGCTAACTCCTTCCTTCGGACTGGATATAACTATCATACTGATTCTTCTAATAGGAATATCAGTTATTGTTAATTTATTGCGTTCAATATTGATCGCTTCACTTAAGACCAAATCATTGCCTAAAATAATGGTCATCAGCTCTATAATCAGAATTGTGCTTGCAATTGTCCTAGTCCTATTAGGCACCGGTGCAGCAGGCATCACTGCGGGATATTTGATCGGCTTTGCAACTGCTACAATTCTTTTATCATTCACATTAGTAACAAGCATAATGCCGGCTAAAAGGCATTCAACAATATCGTTGCTTCAAGGTTGCAAAAATATACTAGTGGCGAGTGTTCCAAGCTGGATACCTAGAGTATTGGCGGTGGTTGGGGCACACCTTGGAACTGTAGTCGTATTTGGGACTCAAGGGCCTAATCAGGCGGGTGCCTACTTCATAGCAATGGCAATATTCTACGCAATCGATGCAATAAAGAATTCCTTATTCTCCGTAGCATTCCCTATACTTAGTGCCATGGACGATCAACGAAAGAGGTTTGTATGGCGAATAATAAAAATGAGCTTAGTAGTGACTTTACCAATATCTTTTACTGCTGTCGTATACTCAAGTGAGATTTTGGGACTGATCGGTCCGAACTATGTTCAGGCTTCAATGCCGCTGAAGATTATACTATTATCAGCATTACCTCTTACATTACTTACGGGAATTAGCACATTGGTATACTCGTATGGTAACTATTGGCAAGTTTTTGCTATGGGAATAGGATTAAATGTTCCGCGTGTATTATTGTATTTTGCAGTCGTCCCTTCATATGGAAGCACTGGCGCTGCCTTAGCATTTACTACAGGATCCGTAATTGGATTTATTGTGTCCATAATTGTAGCCAGAAGAATTAAGATGACGATACTCTGGAAGGAACTTGCATTGTTATTTGGGATTCCAACTTCAATTGCATTTACCGTGGGTTATTTCCATTTAATATTTATCATCGGAATTCCAATCATATTATCGCTTTCTGTACTACTCATGATTGCTTCGAGAGTTTTATCGAGATCAGAAGTACGAGAATCATTAGACATACTGCCCGACTCCATCGGAAAGCCATTGATTAAAATTCTAAATAAACTGTAACTACGATAAATCGCAGATAGTATTCAGAAATATGGGTACAGTAAATAAATAACTTCAAGGGCTAAAAAAATTAAATTAATTAATTGGCAGGCATTTCACTTTATATCTTCTGTGCAGTAATTTATATTAACTACGGAGGCGGAATATTTAGACCGATTTCCGATAAAAAATTGTCCAATAATAATTTAAATTCTAGAGCAATTTTAAATCTTATTAGTAACCAAATATAGTTTTTATCAATATAATTGTGTTGTATGTTTGGTTGATATTATTCTGGTCAAAGCAGATCCTATAATGGCTTCAATAAGGGCAGAGCAAATTATCAGTTCCTTATTGAAAAAATATACAGTGCTCGCCCTAAGATGGAACAGAGAGGGCAAACCGACCGAGATAGCAAATGAACCAAACAGCGTACAGGCACTGAATTTTAGATCGCCCGAGTATGGACATAACCCTTATAGGTCAGTTGTTTTTCTATCAAGACTTCCAATATTTTGGGCGTGGATTTTCCTAAAGTTATGCATGTACAAGCCAAAAATTGTACATGCATGTAATTTAGATACAGTACTACCATGTTATCTATATAAAATCTTATTTAGAAAAAAACTAATCTTTGATGTACTCGATAGATTTGCGATGCCATATGTCCCTAAGAATAGAAACGCATTATTTAGAATGTACTCATCAGTGGTCCGTTCAATTGAAGAAAACTTTGCCAAGAATTCAGACGCTTTGCTGGGAGTGTCAGATAAAATATTTCTAACGTTTAGAAAAAAACCTAGTAGATGCATTACAATCATGAATTGTTGTACGGATAGAATGACCAATAAATCAAGAGTTGAAACAAATCAGTTTAAACTTCTTTTTTCAAGTCATATAAGACAGGGTAGGGGATTGGAATCGTTAATGAAAATAATAACTAATCTAAAAGATTCAGAGCTTATAATAGCTGGAAGAGTGAGGGATGAAAATTTACATGAAAAGATAACAGAGATACCAAACATTAGATATGTTGGGCTCGTTCTCCCCGACAGGTTATTGGAGCTGGAATTAAGTTCTGATGTCCTAGTAGCATTATATGATTTGAATCTTCAACCTATTCACAAATTTGGAATGGCTAATAAAATTTTGGAGGCAATGATGTGCGGCCTACCCGTAATTACTAATATAGCCAATGAAATAGTAATAGAAACAGAAAGTGGCATAATAGTTGAATATGATAATGAAGAACAAATAAAAGAAGCAATAGTAAGCCTCAAGGATAAGCCAGAACTTCGAAAAAAACTGGGTGAAAATGCTCGTAATGCCTTTATACAAAAATATAATTGGCCAAGTATGGAAGAAAGACTTTTTAAACTCTATGATGAATTGCTGAGTTCATAGAGTAAGGCGAATTAGAGAGTTTTACCTGCTTTCGAATTAATTGATGGAATTTCTCTAAGCCGCAACAATTTTTAGCCGCCTGTAAACAACGCATTATTGTCAAGCAGTATGGATTAATTCGACAAACATTTGAGCAGAATTCTAGCATTGTCACTTATTTTGCTATTATCTTTGGCCAAACATAGTACTTAACGGCAATCACCACAACAATTATTGAGATCATAATGATGATGCTAGAAAAAGACACCAACATCGTCTCCCATGGCACTCCAATTCCCTTATCTTTTGCGCGAACTGAGATATCGCCCGGTAGCCGGAACGTATCACTTTCTCTGTTTTCTAACATATAGTTTCCCTTTATGTACAGCGACTTTAGGAAAGTTACAATGTCTGTTTTTGTTCCATTTTTATTAAATGAATTATAGACATCGGCATGGTCAACATTGGCTGCGATAATTCCGTTCGCTACGATATTGCCCACAGGTTGTACCGTATTATTCCTGTTTGAATCAAGATTAATTTTTGCAGTTCCGTTATTTATGNTAATTTCAGGACTTTTTAGCAAAACCGGTAAAAATTGGACATTGGNAGCATCAGNTTTTATGCTGTGAAAGNCTAAATCACCATTAGGAATTTTAATCTGCTNATTACAATAACTATTGTTCGTGCATGAAGCGATAGTAAATTCAGCATATGCCCCTTGAGAGAGGTGAAGTAACATATCAAAACCCTTTGGGATACCTGTTTCTATATAGTCGTAATATGATGATGCTGGTGACATGTGGAATAGAGGAACAGACGAATTAATAATTACTTCGTACGGACCGTATAATTTCAAATCTTTAATTGTAATGTTGCTAAAAACGTTACTCTGATTCTTAGTGGAAATTTCATTTGAGTTCTGTCGCTGATAACTCTCATTATGTTTGTTATCGTTAGCAGTAGTAATTATCTTGTCTATCATAAAATTATATGGAAGTGCGGTACCATTGATACTATCAAAGAGTAATGAATTACTTTTAATGCTTATTCTAGTGTAGTTGGATATTTCCATATCCCCTATAATTCTTGCATCTGTAAATATTGTTGTATTTTTCGGTGGCAGCACATAATGCACACCTTGTCCAATTCCAATTAACTTTGGAATAGCATTTATTGTTGTAAATTTTTGGCTTTTTGAATCATAAAGACTATCGAAATATCCAGCAATATTAACAAGAACCACTTTACCTTGGCCATATTTTTTCTCGATTGTAAATGGTGCTACTGTTTTGGAATTAGTTTTGTTATCTTTATCTAATTGCATGTAGTACGATTTGACATTAACATCTGAAGAGTTACTAAATTCAATATTTGTTGCGACACCTGATATATTTATGAAGCTTTGATGTTGTAGTATCGGTGGTGCTGGTGGTTTATTCAAAGGATTGAATTCGCCACCACCGAAAATACCATTGAATTTTACTTTATCTCCATATCGAAGAGATAATAACTTGCCAAATGCGCCTAGTTCTGATTTGGTGCTGTTAGTATAATTATTCATACTGTTACTATTGCTATCTGGGAGCATTACAATGAGTGTGCCTCCGGATTTTATAAAATCTAAATAACTAATGAATTTTTCTTTTGATATTACATTGTTCACTTGGGCTCCACTTTCTTCTGCAGCCGTTGTCTCATTTCCCGGCAATTCCAATTTGGGATCTGAAGTTAACATTACATTACTTCTGGAAAGAACAGAGAAATCACCATTTATAAAAGTATCATATGGCAATTTTGACAGTGCAAGTGCACTGAGGGGATAGTAATAATGAAAGTAAGTATCTTTCATATTACTTATTTGATGAGCTTCAAAAGATGACTCGGAAAGAAAACCTATCTTTAGTGGTTCAAATTGTCCGATATTTTTGTTGGCTGCAATTCCAACTTTAGATATGCTGCTAAAATTGTCTGCAAATGGAGATTTTGGAGCTTTGATTTTGAGAATATCATCAAGATAGACATTTATTGTGTCTTTTAGAATTAGAATTTTTAAGGTATGCCATAAACCCCCTTGCTCTATTGGTAGTTGTCGGTTCTGAGCTAAAACTTGTTCTTTATTACTCTTAGCTTCTAGTGGTTTTTGCTTTAAATCTAGTGAGTCTTTATCAAAGGAAACATAGTACTGCTTGTTGTTCGCTTTATCTTCCAGCTTAATCCCCAAGTCATTTCTGGTTTTGTTCTCAGCAACTAGTCTAAATTTACCCTCTACATAATTTACTTTGTTTGATTCTTTAATTGTGCTTGACCAAACTGTCCTTGGCTTTTGATCTCCATTCAAAATTAGAGTCTGTGTGCCCTCTCCTTTACTTTTGTTCCCAATGCCGTTTACTTTGTTCTCAATTTTTATGAATTTTGAACCGTTATCAATATTATTAAAGAAATTGTAATTATACCGTAATATGTTACTGCTATTAATATCGCTATTATTGCCGTTAGGTGAAAATGTGACCAGTGGCGGCAATTCATTTATTTTATCGTAAACAAGACCGGTATTGATAGCCTGCGGTTTTGCAGCAGGAACCAAATCTGGTACCATTAGTACAATATACGTATCATCCTGATAAGCCCTAGGAAAATTATCTAATGCAAAATGAAGGGGTTTTAGAATTTGTTTTTCTAAATTAGCGTCTGACTTTGTCAGGATAATATATTTGATATTATCGTTGCGCAGTGAATAATATAATCCCTCAAGTGTGGACGCTTTGAGACCTTGCGGATCTTGTAGAATTCTGAATCTAGGTACAGCAGAGAATCCTTCTAGTTTTGAGAATAAGTCCTCAGTCTGCGAGTCGTTTGCATAGATAGAGATAAAGTGTGTATTGAGATTTGGTAGAACAGTACGAAAGAAATTTAACAATTTAAGCTCTGATTGAGAAGGAAAATCCATTCTGAAAAAATCCTCTTCAAACCGTGGGTTATTGTACCCAAGAGCTTTATAGCCTGCCAACATAAATATGGAAAGTGCTGAGGAAGTAATTACAAGCCCTATCAATATACTGGAACCTAAAGGTCTCAATTGATAGGACTTGGATCGACTTTGAGACGAATCATCATTAGGTCGCTGCAAATACAAAATTATTTTATAGAGTAGTAATGATGCAAATCCAACCATTCCTACCATGATATATTTGCTAAATCTGTGTTCGTCATAATACGGACCAGCAATGAGAGCCACGACAGCTATAATCCCAAAGACAAAAACTTCCTTTTCAAACCCCCTAAAGAGATATGATGCAATATATGCTAAACCAAGTAGCCCTACTACTCCAAACTTCATAGGATATAGATACCATGGGATATTGCGTTGTGTCGAAGTACCCACTTGAAGCTGGATATCATCGATTGAAAGTGTTTCCAAGACAACAAATGTAAACAAGTACAGATATGCCAGTACTGAGATAATCACTATTTTTGCGGCATTTTTAGAAGTTTTATATTTATGTTTGGTGGATAAAGAACAATGTCTAATTGATTTTAACCCATATAATTTGGACAAAATCCTAGTTCTGAACAATGCCCATAAAATAGACACAAAAACAAGACTTAGAATTAATAAAGGTACATTGAGAATCTTTATGGAAGTGTAATAATTCTGTGGAGACGAGAAATCGACCAATAGGCAAAAGAAAAGAGCCAATAAAATAGATGCATAAATGAGATTGCCATAGCTTAGCCGAAATGAGAGTATTAGAATCGATCCTATAATGATAAACAAATAAAATTCAGGATGAGAAAGGATCCCAAGAACAGTAATTGCTGTTATGATACAAATTAACTTTATTCTACTTTGTTCGGGGCTAAGTTCTTTGATTAATCCTAGTAGCACAAAACCAGCAGGTAAGCCAATTATAATCAGAGGAGAGGTGAAAGTGGGATGTCCGACATTAATGAATGTGGTTGGTGTACGTATGTCAGAACTCCTAATTGACGCCGAGTGGAGATTTTCTAAATATGATTCTTGTGAGTGGTAACTGTTTGTTAACGAGCTATCGAGTACTATTACCCAGCCAAAGCCTGAAGACAACACAAATAGCGTTGTCGCTATAACCACCACCTTCCGTTGGTTGGATGGAACCCATTGAGTGAAAAAATAATAAAATCCGAAAATGGCCATCATATTCAGAACATTTAATGAAACATATGCATTAACGGATGGAAACCCTGAAAGGCTGAAATAGCCAGCGAGTAGCGCTGAAAAAAAGGGAGGATAATACTTCCCTGCATCAGTTGTGGTGAAATCCTTAAATGTACCACTATTTATCAAAAGAGCCTTTCCATGATGAAACCATTGGTCTCCAACAATTACTCCTTTTTCAAGGTAACAAGTATAGAAAATGACCAAGCTAAATATACTTGCGAAAATCACAAATAAGGAAATGTTCTCTGTTGTTATCGTCTTCTGAAATTTAGGTCCTAACTTGGAAAGTGACCTAATGGCATCCATATTAAATGATAGTGTTTTTTTGGTTTTACGGTATATGATATACACGACAAGTATTGATATGTCTACACTAATAATAATCGGAATTACATACTCCATAGGAGCACCTATGATTACTGCTACAGCATACACACTGAAGGCTACTATAAGAATACTGAAGAGAAATGAAAGCAAAATCTTTGGCATATATCCTAACGGGTTCCCTTTTACCAGAATGTATACGAGAGCATAACCCGGAAGAAAGAAAGTTAGTAAAAACGCACCCGCCATATGTATTAATTGCGTAGGAGTCGTAATCAGTTGATTCCAGGCAATGAATAATTCACCAGTATCACCTAGAGGTTTTGAGGTTCCCACAATAATTATCGAGATTACATATACTGAAATGAAGATGAGATTTGACGCAGTATTTTTTTTATCTCCATATTCCTCAGTGTGATAAGTACTATCAGCACTAGCATCAGGATCACCATTATTCCTTACGTGTTTGAAATCATTTTGCTTTCTTCTGCCTTCATCTCTGCCAAGTAGTAAATAGCTAGATATCCCCAACAACAACAAAAATGAAATGACAGTTAATATGACAGCAATATTGGATGGAAATAATAACAAACCTGAAAGAAAAAAGTATACAATGAGCGATGAAACAAGGGGTCCGCCAAGAATTATATAACTACGAGAAGAAAAAATTGATTTCACCGTTAATACTAAAAATTTTACGCTGGAATTATTAAGTGTTCCTTTAGAAATTTGGATACATAGCTAAATGCAATCCTACCTTTGTTTATTGCCAGTGAGTTTGCGAATCACTCTGGCAGGATTACCAAGAGCCAAGACATTATCTGGAATATCTTGGGTGACCACAGATCCTGCACCAATAAGTGAGTTTTTTCCCACCGTAACTGGCAATATTACAGCGCCAGCGCCTATACTTGAGCCTCGTTTTATTATTGTTTTCAACTGTTTCCATTCCCTATTAATTTTGGGATATTTGTCATTAGTAAATGTGACGTGAGGACCTATGAAAACGTCGTCTTCAATGGTAACACCAGACGGAATAAAAGTGAACGCCCTGATTTTAACTCTGTCTCCTATAACAACACCTTCTTCAATGTAAACAAAGGCGTCTACCTTGGTATCTTTTCCTATCTCACATTTATACAAGTTTACATGGTCATAAATCCTGGTATTTGAGCCGACAATAACATCTTTAATTACTGAAAATCTGCTCTTATTCATGTACTCTAACTTCCCTACCTTCAGTGATACTTCTTCTGGCAGAGGACAAAACGTTTACAGTTAGGGCACCAACAAGGGAACTGTTGTTTGGATTATCTGTTCCAGAGATACAGTTTACAAAATGAGTTATCATAGACTGCATTGAATTGTTTCGCGATATAGGAATATTTGTTTTGCCAGTTGATCTGTATATGGTTGCTTCTTGCGATATGGCGTCAATCTTTATTGATGCTTCTGAGCCAGTAATGAGAACTACTCTTTCCTTCATGCCAGTTTGTATCCAGCTGAGATTTATTTCAGCTGAAGTCCCATCAGGCAAATTAATAATGACAAATCCTACGTCTTCTATCTTTCTATCATTTGGCCTATCATGCACAATAGATCTGGCATAGATTGATGATGGCCATTCATCCGTCAAATAATTTACGATATCAATGGGGTGCGGAAGAAGGTCAAATATGATATCTCTATGTGGAATGGGATCCAAGTGATCAAGCCAAGATAGATGCAAATATCTTAAAATCCCGATATCTTGATTTTTTAGCGCATCCTTTACATGCAACAAGGCGGCATTAAACCTAAAAATGTGGCCAACTAGCAGAATGTTACCACTACTTTCTGCCAACCTTGCAAGTTTAAATGCATCCCTTGTATTCAGCGCCATGGGTTTTTCAAGCAGAATATGTTTGTGTTGCTTTAAAGCTTCATTAGCAATATGGAAGTGGGTCTCATTTGGTGTTGCGATATGAATAGCAGAAATATCAGGGTTGGTCAGACAACCATTTACATCATGAAACAACTTTGATGATGGTAAATTAAGTTTTTGACCAACATACGCAAGTCTTTCTTTATTGGGCTCTACAATTCCAACAAAATTAAATTTATCCAGATACTTGTGGGTTTCAATATATTCACTGGCAAGTTTAGTTCCCCAGTAACCTGAACCCAGAAGCGCTAAATTAACTTGTTTGACCATTCTTTCTCTTTGTCTCTTAACTCCTTTTGTTCATACAGCCTTTCATCGTAGAACCTTGTTACCAGATTAATTATATATTCCTGATCTTTAGAATCAAGATTTGGAAAAATTGGAATAGATATGACAGTTTTGCTCCATTCATCGGTAAAAGCTAGCACTTTGCTTTCAAATTTTTGATACGCAGGTTGCCTGTGCACTGGTATTGGGTAATGGACTCCTGTCGATACACCATTTTTTGAAAGCCAGAGTCCAAGCAAGTCTCTTTTTTGCGTTCTTAGTACAAACAAGTGATACACTGATTCGTCATATGGCTCGTCCCCCGGCGGCATAATTAAGTCTCCTATGCCTGTTAACTTATTTCTATACGCCTTCGCAATGGATCTTCGTTTAGCATTCCATTCATCAAGGTGTTGGAGCTGTATTTTGCCAATCGCCGCATTTACCGAATTCAGCCTCAAAGTATAACCAATTTCATCATGAGTGTATTTTGTTTTACGTCCTACGTCTCTCATTTTCAAAGCAGATTCACAAATTTTCTTGCTGTTTGTCGTTATCATACCGCCATCGCCTCCCACCGTCATGTTCTTAGTGGGATAAAAACTAAAAATTGCAGCTTCTCCAAAAGACCCTACTTTCTTACTTTTATGTTGCGCGCCATGTGCCTGAGCCGAATCTTCAATGAGAATTACGTTTTTCCTCTTGGCAATATCTAGTATACAAGACATATTACACGGACGACCATAGAGGTGAACTGGAACCACGCATTTGACCTGGCTCTTGTTCAGAATCTTTTCTAACTGTTCTGATAAAATTACATAATCAGATCCTATTTCACAAAATACAGGATTTGCGCCCAGTAAACATGCGCCATTTAGTGTAGCAATGAATGTAGCAGAGGGGGCTACGACTTTGTCACCGACATTCAAGCCTATCGCATGAAAAGCTAATAAAAGTGCAGAAGACCCAGAATTAGAAGATACAGCGTAATCAGTACCCACATATTTTGCGAAAGACTGTTCAAACTTGACTACGCTCTCACCACCAACTAACATTTCATTTTCAAGTACGTGCAGTGCAGTTTCTTTCATTTCCTTATTCACCACAGGCATCGTTAGTGGAATCAACTGCAAATATGAGGTAGCTCAGATTAATTAATTAATCTAAGTTTATTTATTACCCCGAGTTGCCGAGTTCTTCAATAATAGTTTAAGAGGCTCACTAAATTAGTCCGTTTTGGTGAACCTAATGTGAAAATCTATTTATCATAGTTCTGATAAACGGACTTTATGCAATCTCATGATTTTAGCGTTACATTTAGTTCGATTTTTATGCCTTCGTTGAGAAATGGACATATCTAAGTTGCCCCAGTTGATTCCAACTAAACCACAAAAATTTGTATCTATCATTATTCCAACGCTAAATGAGGAAGATGGTATCGAAAAAACTATACGTTCTATACCTAAAAAAAGGCTATCAGAATTAGGGTATAACTCGGAAATCATCATAGTAGATGGAAAGTCAACTGATCTGACACGGGAGATTGCAGAACGAATGGGAACCAGAGTGATACTTGAGAAAAGAAGAGGTTACGGACGAGCTTTCAAGACAGGGTTTAATGAAGCAAAGGGCGACATACTGGTCACACTTGATGCAGACCTCACCTATCCTGCAGAACTTATTCCAGAGTATATTCAGGCGCTAAATGAAAAAGGCTTGGACTTTATTACAACAAATAGATTCTCCAAGATGCAGAATGGCGCTATGGATGCATATCATAGATTTGGAAATGATCTTTTGTCATTGATTATGCGATTATTATATTCAATTGAGGTGAGGGATTCCCAATCTGGAATGTGGATAATGTCGAGGAATTTTATTCAGAACATTAACATAGTGTCGGACGGTTTTTCTATGTCAGAAGAAATCAAGATAATTGCGTTTACATTCTTCAAAGCTCTCGAATTAGATGGCAGGTATTACAAGAGAGTTGGAAAGGTGAAATTGGCAACTTTTGGCGATGGTTGGCGGAATTTGAAATACCTGTTTCGATATAGATCATTAATAAAAGGTGCCGTTAAACTACCGTTGGATTTGCTTCAAAAAGAAAGCATTGACGTAGATGCAGATCCGTATGTAATATAGGTAACAACAATCCCCGAAAACTAATATTCAGTCAAGTAGTTTGAGCAAAGTCAATTGTGATGGAGACTGTCCTTTAGTAATTACATGAATTTAGGTTTCCAATATTGGTGACAATAAAAATATAGCTCCTGGATTTTCAAATATATAATAACATCGGCATGCTTTATTCTTTCATGTATTATGGCTAAGACAGGGTTATTGAATTAAAAATGCCTTGCCTCGCTGGACTATTCCTGGAGGTTATTCAGTGCCTACTTCGAATCTGATACTGTAGTGGCTTGCAGGCTCGGTCACTCTAGAATATAGAATAATTAATAAACTACGGATGGCAAATTTGTCATCAAACGCGGGGAAATTAGAAAAAAATGAGTGCTACGGGATTACAGCGTATTCTAGTGACTGGAGGTGCTGGTTTCATTGGCTCATCTTTAATACCAGAATTACTGAATAGAGGCAATCATGTGACGGTAGCGGATCACTTGTCAGTTGGCAAAAAGCAGAATGTAGAGCCTTTTCTTTCTAAGGATAATTTTGATTTTATTGAACTTGATTTAATTGATGGTAATACATTAAAAGACGTTGTCAAAAAATGCAAGTTAGTTTTTCATCTAGCCGGAAATAGCATAGTCAAAACAGGGTACAGTAATTCAGAAATCGATTTCTTCAATAACATAGTAGCCACCCGAAACCTTCTTGAAAATATGCGAACAAGTGACGGTTGTAAAAAGATCATTTTTACGTCAACATCTGCAATATATGGCGAAGCTCAAATTCTTCCAACTCCCGAGGATTATGGTCCTTTAAAGCCTATCTCAATGTACGGTGCGTCGAAGCTTGCTTGCGAGTCTCTTATCAGCGGGTATGCTGGCACGTTTGGAATAGAAGCCGTGATTTTTAGGTTAGCAAATGTAGTTGGCCCATCCAACAAGCATGGCGTAATTTTTGATTTCTTCAATAAACTAGCACAATCTGATGGCAAGTATCTTGAAATACTAGGAAATGGTACTCAGAAAAAATCTTATATTTATATCGATGATTGTGTTAATGCTCTTGCTAAAATTGGACTAAGACCATTTGACTCAGGGTTAGAAATCTTCAATGTAGGAACTGATGACCAAATTGATACTAATTCTATAGCACAAATAATCATTGCTGAAATGGGTTTGCAAACAGAGATTCGATACGCATCTCAACAGAACGATGGAAGAGGATGGGTAGGAGACATAAAGAACATGTTACTTTCTACAGAAAAACTAAAAAAAATTGGCTGGAAAATTAATTACTCTAGTAATGAATCAGTCTCACTTACTACAAAGAAGATGATTGAGAATAAGTATAATACAATTAAAAAATTTGATGTTAAATCTAGTCCACATTCATTGGTCCTATAAAGAAATATGCGGACGAAATCCATTTCGAAAATTTCCAACTATCAAGTTGTCATATTGCTAAGCCGAAACCTATGATTCTTGATATAGAAACAATTCTTTTCCGTGAGTTTGCTTTTTTGTTAAACTAACACGCCTATAGCTTACCAAAAAGAATTACAGGTCGATTCGTTTGTATGATGTGACATGAAATTAAAAAATCTGAGTGTGCGAAAGTTTAATTGAAACAAATGTTCAAAAGTTGTTTTATTAAACTCATAGTTGATACCGTAAAGATTTTCAAGAATATCACAGAAGCCTCGTGTACTTTGCACACTAAATATAGATTAAATATATCGCATGAGTATAGTTTTTGAATTCTTTTGTCTCGGATAATAATCACTGGTGCCAGTGGTTTTATAGGTAGGCACTTGGTAAAAGCGCTAGTATCTAAAAAAGAACACAACGTTGCTCTTTTATCGAATACAACAAGCCTTCATGATAAGTATTTGCCCCAAGAAAGTTCGCAAAAACACATGCCATTAGCATTTTACATAGCTGACATAAGAGACAGAGAATCTATTTTGAAGATACTCCTAAATGAAAGACCAGATATTTGCATCCATCTGGCTGCAAAGACAGGGCTCGCAGAATCAATCGGAAAAACCGGTGAAATTGCGGATATAAATGTGAGAGGTACGCTCAATGTGCTGGAAGCCTGTCATTCCACCCACGTCGGTAGTTTTGTTTTTGCCTCTAGTGCTGCTGTATATGGAAACGTTCAAGACCTTCCTATAAAAGAGGATAATTCCTTACGGCCACTATCTGCATATGGAACAAGTAAAATGCTTGCCGAACAACATGTCGCCTCATATCAAAGTTCAAAGAAGATACACAATGCAGTTTTACTTCGAATATTTAGTGCATATGGAACCAGTCCGTCTAGTGAGAGAGATGTCATAGCAAGGTTTGCTTCGGAGCTTTCAAGAGGACTATCTCCTGTAATTTATGGTAACGGCTCGCAAACAAGAGATTTTGTTTCAGTGGATGATGTTGTGGAAGCTATTTTATTATCAATAAGAGCAATGGAAGAGGCAGAAAACGATAATTCCACTTTACCCTTAGTTTATAACATAGGAACCGGGACCCCAACTAGTATCAGTCATCTTGCTCAGAAAATGATCTGTTTATTCGGGCTGGAACTAGAACCCGTTTACAAAGAGGGACAAGAAGAGGCAGGAGTCATAAAACATAGTTATGCTGACACAACTAGAGCCAAAGAATTCTTGCATTTTATTGCAAAAAAAAGTATTGATGCAGGTTTAAATGAGATTGTTGCGCAAATGGATCATAGTGTAACTAAACAATAGAACCAAGTGACAAATAATTGCGAGAGTCCATTTTTGAATTTAACGAATAATCTCTTGTATCATATTGATATATCCCTGGAGCAGGAATTTATTCTATGATTAAATATACAGGTGCAAATGGATGAAGGTAGAATAAAAAAAATAGCGTCCAAGAGTTCATAAAACCTTGAGGAAACTATAAGCACCTGGGGACGGCAGATATCCACCCATAATTTGAAGATAAATAAACCGATTTCACAATTTAAAAAGGTAGCAAAGATTTATGTAGTTTGATTAATCTTCAATGATTAAATGGTTAACAGAAAATGCAAGATTTTAATAGTCATAAGTTTTACGCTAATATCACTACTATTTGTAGTTGTTGCAGACAATTTTCTTATATATGCACAAAACTCAATAAAATATAAAGCAAAATTGACTGGAGATAACGTGGTTCCGCCTGTCAATACAACTGCAGTTGGTAAAGGAACATTTTTTATTGATAAGGATCATCTTTGGTGGAAATTGAACTTAACTGGAATAACTGATCCAACAATGACTCACATTCATATGGCAAAAAAAGGTGTAAACGTAACAAACGCAACAATTGTAGCAGATTTGCTAAAGAGTTTGGACCAAAAGGCTAAAACTGAGAAAACGAAAAATGGGATAATAATTAAAGGAAGTATTGATGCTTCTGAACTTCTAGGTCCTATGAAAGATAAAAACTTCACGGATATACAATCAGCAATTAATAACGGAACATTGCAAATTGATTTACATACAAAGAAACATCCAGATGGAGAGTTAAGAGGTACTATAAAAATATTTGGTGGCAACTCTACAAAACAAATTGCCGCTAATGCTAATACAACACTTAGTGAATGATATATATCCTAGATTAGTAGCAGACTATACCATTTTATTTTGACTCTATATTAAAATAATTCTTATTTGTAGATTGTATATCTGGTTTGCTGAAATAATAATGCAGTAAATTCCCAAGTAAATGAGAAACTGGTAAAGCATTAGTTATTTCTTACCTGTTAATTTACGGTCAATTGACTCCTATGGCGGAACTTTACCCTAGCGAGTTTCTGTAGTGAACATTTAAGCTCCAATTAAAAGCGCACATCCATTATGACTACTTGATAAGACAGTGCCAAATGATGGCAAAAGGAGCTGGCTGTAGCGCGAGGGCGCCGGCTCAGATATGGATATCTCGGGAGAATCCTTTATGTCTTACAGAAAGATAGTTCTATAGCGACGTCGATATAGTATTTTAGACTGTAAAGTTCCAGACCTAAGGTGAATTATAACTCGACACAATGAAAAATTGTAAACAAAACTAAGTAATATGAGAGACTATTGAGGTGGAACTATTTCTCTAACACTTAGGTTCTTAAAGTCAACATCGGTTGCTGTGTCCCACCTAAAGGTCGTAATTGGGCCGCCCCAGGTTATTATTTGATCTGGTGCTCCGCCGCATTGTGTATCTTCTGTACCCCAACCACCTCTGTCTACATTTTCGTCAACTTTTACAAAGTTACCATTGTTATTAGTGTCAAGCCATAACTCTGTTTTTACAACAACTTTGTTGTTTTCCACAAAATTATAGACAATAAACTTTATTCCAACCCATTTATCCTCTATGGAGCCTGTGACAGATTTGAGATTTGTAAATACATAACTCACATGCCATTGTTCTTTTGCAAATCTTACTTTCCCAGAAAAGAATACATCTCCTTTCATTGAAGAACCTTCACATCCTTCCGGTGGCCCGCTGCCAGTATGCCTGCCGCCCCTTCCATATGGAGCTAAATTGTCATCGCTTGGAGAAGTATTTACTTTTACATACTGCGTCATTTCAAAATTTCTCCAGTCGTTTGGTGCTAACATATAACCTTTTGATGCTATCTTGCTATGGTCTAAAGTAGGAATGTCATTTGGATCAAATCCCGAGGAAGTATAAACATTCATACGTACTTTTGTAGATTTCATCTTCCATGAACCATCAGGATTTTTTGTTATAGTGTTTTGAGGATTAAATCTACTGTCACTTTGTGGATTTTCCATGTTAATATACCATTCCTCACCATTATTCTTTGTCTGATATAGTTTTTTTATCCCAAATTTATCTACATTAGAACTAAAAATATCAAGTTCTGTTATAGATGCCCAGTTATTTGCAGTGTTACCATTTATGGTTATTCGTACAAATCTTGCATCCGTAGCAGGAATCGTGTACTTTTCAGAGTTTAGTGTAGTACCGCTGCTATCTCCACTAAATACCTGGCTAAATGAATTTCCATCGGTGGATGTAGATATGGTGAAGTGATACTGACGTGCGTTTCCCTTGTACCATGCAATGTCCACACTGCAAATTTTAAGAGAAGTAGAACCTAGATTAGCGGTAATGAATTGCCCAATTCCGTTACTTGCCCACCTAGTACCGAGGTTGTTATCTAAAACATTTTGAGGCAGGTTGCCATCGTTTCCGCTGGCTGTTACTGTTAGAGGCAAATTTCCTGGACAACTGGGTGACGATCCTGAACCAAATACATCAAGTTCTGTTATAGACGCCCAGTTATTTGCGCTGTTACCATTGACAGTTACTCGTACGAATTTTGCCTGGGTGGAAGAGAAGGTGTATTTTTCAGAGTTTGGTGTAGTACCACTGCTATCACCACTAAATATCGGGGTAAATGAATTTCCATCAGTGGATGTGGATATGGTGAAATGATTCTGACGTGTATTTCCGTTGTACCATGCAATGTCTACACTGCAAATGGTTTGAATAGAACCCAGATTAGCAGTAATAAACTGGCCTACGCCGTTACTTGACCATCTAGTACCAAGGTTGTTATCCAGAACATTTTGAGGCACGTTACCATCGTTTCCGCTGGCTGTTACTGTTATAGGCAGATTGGTTGAACATGATTGGGCGTTAGCTTTATTGATTAAATTCCCATTGAATTCAAATGATGAAAAAAATAATACTGTCCAACAAAAAAGAAGAAAGTAAAAATTCAGAGAACTTATTCTTTGAAATCCCGGAACACAAACACGTTTAACAGCCAACTCCAACGCTAATTAAATCCTCTATTTAATAAGAATTATCATTTCTTTTCTCATCATAAACAATTTCAACCGCTAGCTCCTGTGAGCGCTAAGCTAGGACTGTAGGTATACGGTGATGATGAAAGAGATGAAGTCGAGGTGGATGTGCCAAATACATCAAGCTCTGTTATGGATGCCCAGTTATTTGCGCTGTTACCATTGACAGTTATTCGTACGAATTTTGCCTGGGTGGAGGAGAAGGTGTATTTTTCAGAGTTTAGTGTAGTACCGCTGCTATCACCACTAAATACCTGGGTAAATGAATTTCCATCGGTGGATGTGGATATGGTGAAATGGTATACTCGTGCATTTCCGTTATACCATGCAATGTCTACACTGCAAATGTTCTGAGAGGTAGAACCTTGATTAGCAGTAATAAACTGGCCTACGCCGTTACTTGACCATCTAGTACCGAGGTTGTTATCTAAAACATTTTGAGGCAGGTTGCCATCGTTTCCGCTGGCTGTTACTGTAAGAGGTAGGTTGGCCGTACAACCTGACCCCGGCGATCCTGAACCAAATACATCAAGCTCTGTTATAGATGCCCAGTTATTTGCGCTGTTACCATTGACAGTTATTCGTACGAATTTTGCCTGTGTAGAGGAAAAGGTGTACTTTTCGGAGTTTAGTGTAGTACCGCTGCTATCACCACTAAATACCTGGGTAAATGAATTTCCATCGGTGGATGTGGATATGGTGAAATGGTATACACGCGAGTTTCCGTTGTACCATGCAATGTCTACACTGCAAATGGTTTGAGTAGTGGTACCTAGATTAGCGCTAATAAACTGGCCTACGCCGTTACTTGACCATCTAGTACCGAGGTTGTTATCTAAAACATTTTGAGGCACGTTACCATCGTTTCCGCTGGCTGTGACTGTTAGAGGTAGATTTCCTGTACATGAATTAGTACCTCCATTTCCTATGTACAGTAGTGGCTCAGCGTTACCATCATGATCTCCTGTAAAATAACCGTGACCGTTACCGTCACAAATGGTAGAAGGTGTTGAACCAAGATTTCTAAGTGCGTTTCTGACATCAGATGGTGACGCACCCGGATTCTCAGATTTATATAGAGCTGCGGCACCGGAAACGTGAGGAGTAGAAGCACTTGTGCCGCTAAACCCGTTGGTATAAGTACTTCCCCTTGCTGTTGTTTTGATTAGAACACCCGGTGCTGCCATATCTACCACTGGTCCAAAATTACTAAAATCGGCAAAGGTATCGTCATTTCCGGCTGTTGTCTGTATACTTGAAAGACCCCCACACTTTCCATCAGTGTCCACAATTGCAGATACCGCTATTACCTCCGGGTAACTTGCCGGAATTACAGTTGAGGCATCTTCTGCGTCATTTCCTGCTGCCGCTGCATAAGTTACTCCGGCTGCAACGGATTTAGTAATTGCACTGTGTAGTGCGTCACTTGAACCATCACCTCCAAAGCTCAAATTGACAGCATCTATTTCGTTTGCATGTTGGGTGACATAATCGACACCTTTTATGATATCTGAAATAAGGCCGACACCATTATTGTTAAGTACTTTAATGCTCCATAATCTAGCCCCTGGAGCAATACCCACTACACCCTGAGAGTCATCTTTAGCCGCAGTAATTCCGGCCACAGATGTGCCGTGACCATTATCATCGTTACCACTAGTTGTACCAGAAACAAATGTTACCTGTTTGTATACGTTCAGATCAGGATGATTTAGGTCTATTCCCGTATCCAGGATTCCTATATCAACGTTTACTACACCACTTCCATTCCCGGACTTTGTAGAGCTCAGATCGCCGTCTACTCTGTCAATACCAGTTGGTAAGGTTTGGACAAAGGCTTTTACCTTTATGTCGGGCTCTACATACTCTACTTCGGGCATTTTCATAATTCCTGCAAGTACGTTCTGATTAGGTACTTGAATAGCAAAACCGTCTAAAGCGTGATCATATATGTGTCTTATAATTGCCCCTTGATTCATGGCTTTGACAGCTGAAGATGTTACAGAGCTGGATAAAAAATTTCCATCTTTGAGAACTACCACGTAATAATTTGGTACCTTTTCCCCCTTGACTTCTTTAAGTTTTTTAGTGAAAATCTGCGCATCTTTGTTTAGGTCTTGTATTTTTTCTTTTATTAAACCTGTATCGATGGATTGCGCCCTTACCTCATTGAAAATAACGTGTAATAATGGACTGAAAATAGAGGTAGAAAACAAAAGCACTATTGCCGCACTTGCTGCAATTAAGATATGGCCACTAGTGTTCCCTTCAGATCTTGGTTCTTTCGGCATGGCTGTAGTATCGAAGCACATTGATTATGTTATAATACTAACATTCAACAATTTCGACTTGAATGTACATTACAATTGACCTAATTGAAATGGCCAACATGTGAAACTGGCAAGATGGGACATACCCAATTATACAAGAGTGAATGCATTCAGGATAAATGATTTTTTTAACTAGGTCCTGTAAGAGTTAAACTAGGGCCGAAATTGTACTGTGAAGATGAAAGAGATGATGCGGATGTGCCAAATACATCAAGTTCTGTTATAGATGCCCAGTTATTTACGCTATTACCATTTACGGTTACCCTTACGAATCTTACATTATCGACAGTAGGAAAGGTGTACTTTTCAGAGTTAAGTGTAGTGCCGCTGCTATCTCCACTAAATTTCTGGCTAAATGAATTTCCATCAGTGGATGTGGATATGGTGAAATGATATACACGCGAGTTTCCGTTATACCAAGCAATGTCTACACTACAAATGCTCTGAGTAGAAC
>Ga0065715_10088940_pt1 | contig 22770 bp, 2 predicted proteins | sample MisBulReplicate1_FD_59102 | JGI IMG/M metagenome (GOLD analysis project Ga0065715, IMG submission 59102) | Miscanthus rhizosphere microbial communities from Kellogg Biological Station, MSU, sample Bulk Soil Replicate 1 : eDNA_1 v2 (version 2) | ecosystem: Host-associated > Plants > Roots >...
TTAAAAATGGTGTAAATTGCTATCAAATAGCATACGATCTTAAAAATCTGGAACTTGATAATGTTACTATAAGTAATTCCGCGTTTTATTATGAGATATTTAGGAATATAAAAACAATTAAAATTAAAAACTCCAACATTGATGGCATAACAAGCATTACTAATTATGGACGTTTTATTGAGACGTCTGGTAGTATTGATATTGACAATCTGACATACAAAAATTGTTCAATTGCATTTATTGTTCAATTGCAAGATACTGCACGTACGAACATATCCAATTCTATTTTTGAAAATAATACAATCCAAGCGGATGCAAATTATATCAGTTTAATGCAATTAAAAGGGACAGTAGAAATTGCTAATTGTACTGTTTCGAATAACACATATTTATGGGGCAGCAGTAGACCAAATAATAGCATTATCACTATTACTAATGGTAATGTGAATGTCATAGATTCAAAATTTGAAAACAACAAAACAAATTATCAGGCAGGTATTTTTTACATCATGTTAAATGGTGGATTTAATAAAAACATTGTTTTTGAAAATTCAATTTTTAATAACAATGATAATACAGCATTTGATATTGGTAATTATTTTAACAATGCAGGTGCAATTTATTTTTATAGTTATGATATGTATCAAATCTGGAAATTAAAAAATTGTACATTTTTGAGCAATAAGAGTAATGGATCAGGTGCGGCTTATTTAAATGTGCCAGAGTCAGAAATAGAGAACTGTATTTTTGAACAAAATCAGTCATTATCATCAAATACATATGCAGATGCGTCGGCTCTTAATTTACAAATTAATAGTACTGGTGCAAAAAAGACATCAATAAGCAGATGCCAATTTAAAAATAACTCTTCAACACAAACAGCATCAACACTTATTGTTCGATCAAATTATGGTTATGCAAAAATAAATCAGTGTATTTTTCAAAACAATACATCTTCTAAAGGTACATCAGCTCTTGATATAGATGGTGGCTCATATGATGTATACAATACATTATTCGATAGCAATATTGCAGCAACAGCTAATAAGGGATTATTCAACCGGGGTACAACTGCACAAGCAGTAAATTTTTACAACTGTACCTTCGTTAAAAATCATGCATCAGGCGCTGGATTATTTACAGGTTTGTATCCAAACATTATAACCAATTCTATTTTTTGGGGCAATGGCAATGAAGCACCTATAAAATTAAATCCATATTATCATATATCATTAGTTAATGTTTCTAATAGTCTTGTTGAAGGCGGACTTGCGCCAGGAACAAACATTTTTGACAGCAATCCCCAATTTGTAGACTTTGCAGGAGGTAATTACCGCTTGTCATGTCAATCTCCTTTAATCAATAAAGGGAACAATGCATTGGGAGTTTCTTTGTTTGACTTAGATGGTACAGCCCGTATTTTTTCAGATACGATCGATATCGGTGCATATGAAACACATATCGACCCTGCTTTTGTAAATTCGATTCCAGCACCTTCGTTTACAATTCCGGTAAGTGTATGTAAGGGCGAGTTATTTACACCAATTAACACAACTGCTAATAGTAGCAATTATACATACAGATGGGATTTTGGCAATGGCCAAACATCTTCACAGTTTGCTCCGGCTTATTCATTTGATTTACCCGGTCAATACACCATACAATTAACGGGATCTAATTTCTGCGGTCAGTCTAACACTACTTCAAAACAAATTACTGTAAGAGCTAATAATGCTCCTACCATTACTACTGTTTCTGTTGTTTGTCCGGGTGATGAGCAAACGTATACAACAAATGCAACGTGTCAAAATATTGTATGGACAGTTACTGGAGGTTCTATACAAAGTGGACAGGGAACAACATCCATCCATGTGCTTTGGGGAAATGGTGCAACGGGCAATGGCAAAATTGAATTATTGGCTACTGGCTGTGGTACCGCAGCCTGTGAAATACCTGTATCGGTAGAGGTTCCAATTGTACCCGTTAATTTTTCGTTAACCGGTCCAAATATAGTGTGTCAAGGTTCATTTGCACATTACGGAACGGTAAACAAAGATAAATCGCCAGCGACACTTTATACATGGGCTGTTAAAGGAGGAACAATCAGTTCGAATACAAATAGAGATTATAATCTTACGGATATAGATGTAAGCTGGAGTACCTCCGCTACTGAAGGTGTGGTGTATCTCACTACATACAATGAATTGCTAAAATGCGGTAGATTGGATTCGTTTAAAGTAAACTTACGTCCACTTTATAAAATATCGGGCAATACAGAAGTATGCCCAAATACGTCAGTGGCTTATCAAGTAACTCCTGCCGTTGGATTGATGAACTGGCAGGTAACAGGACCAGGCAATTCCATTACAAATGGATCAAGCGCAAATGCTTCATGGGGCAGCATTGCGGGAATCTATAAAGTTACGGCCGTTCCTCAGGATCTAACATTAGCTTGTAACACCCAAGATACATTTTTGGTACATGTGAATGCAAAACCAATTATTACTGGGATTACCGGGGAAACGGAAATTGCCACAAATTCAATTGATGTCTATACGGCCCAGGTCAATACCAGTACCAACGATGTCAATTTTAATTGGGTTTCCCCGGGCGGAACAATTGTTTCATCGTATTCAAATACAGCAACCATCCAGCGCAATAATTTTTCACCGGCTAATATTTCGCTTAGTGTTACAACTAAACAAGGTGCATGTCCTTCAGATCCATTTATTATTCATGTAAAAAAATTATTCGACTATACCATTACTGGTGCAGATTCGGTTTGTATCGGTACAAGTGCTAGCTATACTGCAAATGAAAATCCGGATCAAACGGCTACGTATGCATGGACGAATATTCAGGATGGCACAAGCTATAGCGGAACAACGATTACTCCAACGTTTACTTATGTTGGTATGCAACAGCTTCAGCTTAAAGTTACGAGCAATGGTAGAGAATTTATTGTTCGCAAATATGTGTATGTAAAATCTACTCAATCAAACATATCTATTGAAGGTCCGATTACTATTGATCCTGCCGGCTTACAAACAGCTGTATATACCATTAAAAATCCTGCAAATGTTGGATATGCGTTAACTATTGTAGGCGGTATTCAACAATCCAAAGTTGGAAATCAAGTAACGATAAAATGGGGCGGAACAGAACCGTTCTCTATTCGAGTGCAGGATATCTTTACTGCACCCAAATGTAATGGCGTTCCTGTAACATTAGCAGTAAAAAAGGCGGCACTGTTAAGCAGTGGAATTAGTGTAGGTGGTCCAGCCTGTTTGAATTCCCGTATTGATTATTCATTTGCAGGAGATGAGTTTACTAAAAATATATCCTGGAGCATAAATGGTGGTGGAACTCTTACAAATGCTTCACAAAATGTTGCAGCGGTTGAATGGAATCAAACAGGTTCGCATGTATTGACATTAACATATGAGCGATTTGGTTTACAAACCATTCAATTGCCAATCGTAGTAAATGCATTACCAACACCCGAGATCAACACCGGAACCATTTGCGGCACCGACGCATTTAATTTATCTACTACTCAAAACTATGTTCAGTATAATTGGTATTTAAAAGATTCCAATGTACCGTTCTCTACGCAGGCAACACCTCCCATTGTTAGTGAAGGCTTGTATACTGTAAAAGTAACAGATAACAATGGCTGTGTAAATGCTTCGAGCCAATACATAAAACAGGTGCCGTTGCCAAAGGCAAGAGTCTTTACATTAGACAATACAGTATTATGTAAGGATGCTGCAGGTGGCACTACTGCAATCAAGCTATCTACGTTTGAAGGACAGGATTATAAGTATCAGTGGTATATAAATAATACAACAATTGCCGGTGCAACCACATTTAATTATGAGGTAGCACAACCGCTCAGTCAGGAAAATTATTATGCCTACAAGGTTCAAGTATCGTTAGGAACGTGCGTACAATATTCAGATGTAAAAAATATTATAATACAATCATGTGGTTCAGGTGGTAGTTCTGGCGGCGGCGGTGGCGGAACAGGCGGCGGTGGTATAGGTGTGTGTACAGACCCACCAATATCTTTTTCTGTTGATCCAACGTCATTTTGTCAACCGTTTAAATTTATTGTTGATCCTTCTATCACAAGTGGAACAGGTTTGGGATGGGATTTTGGTGACGGTAGTACCGCATCGGGATTAAATCCAACAAAGGAATATACCAATGCTGATGCAGGATCATACAATGTGCAGCTTACAAAAGGATGCAGATATTATACAACACCTGTAAAAGTACTAGCTCGTGCTTTATTCAAATTGGACGAACCGGGTTGCGTTGGAACACAGGTAACTTTTAACGAATTCTCCATTAATTATCCTGGAAATTCTATTACCAGATGGGTGTGGAATTTTGGTGACGGTTCCGGTGATATACCATTTAACACAGCTGGTAGTCGAGATGGGAATCACACGTATGCAAATGCTGGAACATATATAGTCACTTTAAAGGTTTATGCAAAGAATGATCAAAATATTGAGTGTGAGTTTATAACATCAAATACCTATGAAATAAATCCATCGCCTATTACAGATTATATCATTACTCCGCCATCATGTAGTGGCAACACCTATAAATTTGTTCAAAATACAAATTTTGGAAAGAATGGTGCAGGCCCAGTAAAATGGACTTTCAGCAATGGAGAAACATCAGTAAATGATACTACCCTGCAGCAATTTGCAGTAGGAAATCAAACCATAAAGCTAAACGCAACAGATCGTTTGGGTTGTTCAAATACCAAATCAGGCCTCTTAGTAGTTTCTGCGCCTGCACAAATTGGTAAAATAACAGTTCCTATAAAAGACACACTATTATGTAATGGGAAGACAGTAACATTAACTTCTCCTGTTAATGTAGGAGGAACAACATATCAATGGAATAAAGATGGAGCTATTATTGATGCAGGAACGAACCAAACGTATGTTGTTACTGCTCCCGGTAATTATAGTGTTTCGTATTGGGCTTCATCAACATGTAATACAACAACCGCAGCAGTTAGAGTAAATAACTTTACCGTTCCCAATTTAATTTCCGGTGAGAAATTGAATTGTGTAGGTGGTACAGTTACACTTAGAGGTAATTTAAGTGCTACGGATTATTCTTATACATGGAAACATGGTACGGATACACTTCGCAATAAAACAGTTGATCTTGTTCTCAACAATGTTACAGCTACCGATGCTGGTAACTATCAGTTAACAGTTACACAACCTGCTACGAGTTGTTATGTAACATTACCCGTGTATACGATTCAGGTAAATGCCAATCCGGCTAAACCAGTAATCAATGCTTCCGCAGTAAATATTTGCAACAATACATCTGTATTAGTAAATACGCCAACGATTAAATCAGGAAAAACTTTTGAGTGGTATCAGAACACTATTAAACTTTCCGGCATTGATACGGTTATAACTTCAGGGTTATTAAAAAATGATGCAACGTATTTTGTAACAGTAAAAGAGACTGCGACAGGCTGCTCAACATCATCAGATAACCTTACTGTAAAAGTAGCTCCGGCTATAAACGTAGTAATATCAGGTGATACAGTTCTTTGTGAACAAATAGCTACTGAATTAACATCATCGTTGGAAGGGAAAGATTTTACGTTCCAATGGCTAAAAAACAATCAACCTACAGGAGGTGATTTTTCAAAGTTGAGCTTTACTAATATTGTTAAAGCAGATTCCGGTGTATACAAGTTGCGAGTAACAAGCAAGGGTACAACAAACCTAACAGGATGTATCGCATTTTCTAATAACAAAACGATTAAGGTTAAACCAACTGCAGCAACACCAATCATAACAGGGTTTGATGAATTCTGTTCAGGAAACACCGTTACGTTAACAACAAATCTATCATCAAACATTGTTTGGAACACGGGTGCAACATCTCCATCTATTACAGTAAGTTCAGGAGGAATTTATTCGGTAACATCTACCAATATTGTATCGGGTTGTAAAGTAACAACATCTAAAACGCTTATTCAAAACCCAATTCCGGATTTGAATTTTGTGCCGTCAGGAGAATATGCACGTTGCGGCACAAATAAAATTGCTTTTGAAGGATTAAATAATTATCCAATACAAAAATGGTATGTAAATGGACAATTGTTTAGTACAAATAAAATAATCTATCCTACTCAATCAGGGAAATATACGGTAACAGTTACAACGGCTAAAGGCTGTACTGCTGTTTCTGATACGATGATCATTAATGCACAGGAATGCGCATGTTATGTAACCAATACAAATAATAGTGGCGATGGTTCATTGCGTGAAGCAATCAACTGTTCAAACGATAAGCCAGGAAAAGACGCGATCCGATTTGCAATTCCAGGTACAGGGCCATTTACTATCCAGCCAACCACACCGTTACCTGCTATTACAGATTCTGTTTTTGTGGATGGATTTTCGCAATCCGGCGATGGTGTTTATAATATCATTATTGAGGGTACAAAGATTATAACTTCAAAAGCAATCGTACTAAAAGATAATTTATCCAACGTAAAAATTTCAGGTATTACTTTTGTTAATTTTAATACTGGGGTAGATCTGTCTTCCGGAACGTTCAATAACACGATCGAAAAAAATATTTTTACAGCTAATGCCTATACAGGCGTATTATTAAATGTTGGTGCAAACAATAATACAATTCGTAACAACCAATTCACGGGGGGAAGCTCAGCAATACTATTGTATTCAAATGCAAACCATAACAGGATCCAATCAAATACGATTACTAGCGCGATCAATGCTATTCAATTTAAAGGCGGTTCCAAAAATACTGTCCAATCAAATACGATTTCAGGATCTCTGCAAAACGGTATATTATTAGAAAATGCACCTGGTAACATCATTGTTTCGGATACAATAGGTGCGTCTTTAAACAATGGTATTCTGGTAGCATTAGGATCAGACAGCACTAAAATTGATGCGAACTATATAGGTGTAAAAAGTACAGGGACAATTATAGCCAACCTGCAAAATGGTGTGTATGTTGTACCGAATGTAATGAGTACGATTATTTCCAACAATACAATCTCAGGAAATACACTAAGCGGATTAGCTATTGAAGGGAAAAACACAAGCATTAGAGGAAATTATATTGGTACAAATGCTATAGGTGCAAATGTTCCAAATGCTGCATATGGTATATATGCAACAGGAGAGAATACAACTATTGCTGCAAACATTATTTCTAATAATGGTAAATATGGAATTTACATTAAAGATAAATCGCCGGTAATAAATAACACGGTAGTAAATAATATTTCAGGAGGTATATATGTTTTAGGTACACAAAATAGTATATCTAAAAATATTATTACCAATACTACGACAACCGTTAAGGCAATTAATTTGCACGCGAGCGTAATTCCTGCAGGTAATTTAAATAAACAACCCGCAGTATTTACTGGGTATAGAAGAGCAACCTCTGGTGGAATAATAATTAGAGGAACAAGTACTACCGCAGGGGATACAGTAGAATTATTTTACAACAACAATAAACCTCAGCAAGCCTTGTTGTTTGCCGGTTCTACAAAAGCAGATGCTTCGGGTAACTGGGAGATCGAAATTCCACAGGGTGCAGCGTTTAATCCGAATCAAAAAAACCTTTATGTTAACACGGCTAGAAGTACAGCAAACAATACCTCTGAATTATCTACACCTTTCCTTACAGGATGCTTTTCATGTGTATGTACTGTAACCAATGCAAACGATTCAGGCTTGGGTTCGTTCAGAGCTGTCATTGATTCAGCTAACGTTGGCGGTTGCTTAACAATCAATTTTAAAATCCCTTCAGATACCATTCAATTATTATCTGCAGTAAGTCCGATTAAAGTGCCAGTAAAGATTGTGGCACCGTATCCTGGAGATACGTCAATTTTTATAAAAGGATCCAACACATTTAATGGATTGGTAGTAAATAACGATGGTGTACAAATCATTAATTTAGGATTTACACAGTTTAAAAAGGCAATCGTACTGAATTCAGATTATAATATTGTTCGTAGCGTTACGGTACTAAATACGAAGCAACCGATTGCGATAGCAGGTAATAACTCAAGAGTATTTTCAAGTGCAATTAATACCACTTGGGAAAACGATGCAAGCACTTTTAAAGCCGATACCTTAGTATATGTTACAGGTAGCGGAAATCTAATTGGTGGAACGGGTGTAGACAATAAAATTACAAATGGTAAAACAGGGGTGTTGGTTAATGGCGGCACAGCAAATCGTATTTTAAATAATGCTATTTATAACACTACCCAAGCAATCGCTCTTCTAAACAATGGTAATACTACCTATACCAAACCTGCCGGAATGGTTGGTTCTATAAATGGAAATACCGCTTCAATACAAGGAACAGCAAAACCATATGATAAAATTCAGATTTTTTCAAGTACGTATGTTTCCGAGCAAGCTACAGGATTTGTAGTAGAAGTTACTGCAGATGCTACTGGAAATTGGACTGTGATCATTCCTTCTAATAAAGTAGACATTAATCAAAACAATTACTTTGTTGCTACTGCTACAAGTACAACAGGTAATACGTCTCAATTGTCAACACCAATACGTGTTGGGAACTACGTGCAGGTTTGTTATGTGACCAATACAAAAGATTTGGGCGACGGTTCTTTGAGAGAGGCTGTGAATTGTGCCAATATAGCAGGAACGAATCCCAATGGTCTTGCTGCCCGAATTGAATTCCAACTTCCTGCAACACCTAATGTAATAACACTTGCTTCGGGTTTGGTTATTACGAATACCTATGGCGTTGAAGTAAACGCACGTACAATACCTGTTACCGTTAAAACAAACAATACTGCATTAAATTGTTTTACCTGGGCAACCAATAATTTTAAAGTAAAGCATTTAACGTTTGAAAATTTCTCAAATGCACTGTATTGCACCGGACAAAACGCTGTAATCGATTCAAATAATTTTGTAATTAATAAGAATGCAATTTATGTAAATGCTGCTGATAGCATTAAACAGCAAACGATCACCAACAATTATTTTGGGGGTGGTGCAAGTAGCATTAATAGTGTAAGAGGTTCATTGATCGTTACGAACAATGCATTTGGTGTTTCACAGTCAGGTACTGCATCCCCTATTACGGGTTACGGCATTTCAGCTGCACGTGCACGTTCTGTTGTTATCACAAATAATACATTCGCAAACATTTCACAAACTGTATCTGCAACTTCTCCTGCAATCGCTAACGGATATGTACTTTCAATCGAAAATGCTATATCAACAGTTTCAAACAATACGATTACCGGGAAAGTTGCTACAGCGCTCCCTGCTATTAGATTGTATGCAAATAAAAATTCAACAGTTTCTTCAAATAAAATTACAAACGCATATGAAGGAATACTATTTGATCGTTGCAACGGAGTTTTAGTTTCTCAAAATGCATTAGCTTCTGTTTCAAACAGAGGATTTAATTTAGTGAAAAGTACAGGGATTACATTAACACAAAATACGGTTGTTGGTTTAGTTGCAGGTAAAAATCCGATTGATCTGAATCTTCCGACAACCGATGCATCAAACAATAAGAAAGTAACTCCTGTAATTCTAACATCTACCTATCACGATGGTCAATTATTCCTGATTGGTCAGGCAGAGAAGTTTGATGAAGTAGAAGTTTTCTATTCCAATACGGATAAACGTGATTTGGTTAAATACATAACAAAATCAAATTCGGATTCTACAGGTACATGGATTGTTTCCTTCCCTATTTCAGCAAAACGTTCGGATACACTTTTCTTTAGAGCTGTAGCAACAAAAAATTTACTGCAATCTTCTGAAGCTTCAGTTACATTTAATCCTGATTTAAAAATTTGTTTGGTGACAACCAAGTTAGACGCAGGTGCAGGATCGTTGAGAGATGCAATTGATCAGGCAAACTTAAATCAATGTAATTTGATTCAATTTGATATTCCTGGTTCAGGTGTTGCTGGAATCAGTACCACTTCTGAATTGCCCGCAATCATTACTCCTTTATTAATAATTGATGGTACATCGCAGCATGGTTATTTAAAAGGATCGCCAACGGTAGACCTTATAAATAACAATGCTGTTAATGGTTTTAACGGTCAGGGTGGAAACCAGCTTGACATTTATGGTATGAAGATCACCAATTTTGATGTTGCCATAAATATTCTAAATAGTAAAATTGTTAATACAAACGACAATATTATTGAGGATGCAACAGACATTGGTATCAAAGTAAAAACAACAGGATTTATCTATGGTAACATTGCAAACAACAGCATAAAATCACAAACGCCTTATAATATAGGTGTAAGTTTGGATGGTACTGCAAAAATGTCAATCGACAAAAATACCATAATCAATTTTAGTACTATTGGTATAAGTGCAAAAGGGAACAATCAAAAAATCACAAACAATACCTTGCGAGCATCCAATAACACTACTTCTGTTGGGATAGATGTTGCTACTTCTTCAAGTATGTTTATTCAAGGAGATACAATCGTTCATGCAGGTATTGGAATTAAAGTGAACAATGGAAATACGAACACAATTATATCAAATGTAATTGGTAAGACAGATTCAATTTCTAAGGCAAGAAATTATATTGTAAATATTGTCGGTGTATCTATAACGGCAAGTTATAATAGTGCTGTTTCATCAAATACAATAGCGGTTACTAAAAATGCGATAACCGTTACGAATACGAAAGGTTATTTGATTAATTCCAATACATCGAAAAAAGCAGAAACAGCTGTTTATTTATCCAATGCATCTAATGGCGAAGTAAATAACAACACCATTGATTCTGCACAGATAGGTATGCAGTTTGATGGATCACATGGTGTTGCTGTGTACAACAATTTAATTACACGTTCGCTTACCTATGGTATTATTTTAAACACAGGTTCAGATACGTGTAGACTTACTGCGAATTTAATTGGAGCAAGATATTATGGTGACCCAACCTATGCAGAAGGTGCAGGTATCCTGGTTAAATCTTCAAACAATTACATTGGTCCGGATGATGAGTTTGGGCTGGGTAATTACATAAAACAAAATAAGAAGGGCGGAGTTATTGTAGAGAACGGAACGAAAAATGCTATTAAGTATAATTTCTTCTATAACAACGATGTTACTAAAGGTAAACCTACTGCCTATGCAATAGAATTGCGTAATGGTGGTAACGGGAATAAACTAAAACCATCGATTACTTCGCACAAATGGATTGCGGGTAAACTGCATGTTTACGGAACGAATAATAATGTTTCTGGTGATTCGATACATTTATATCTGGGTACAGGTGGGTATGAAGAAGCATCTCAGTTTTTAGGTTTTGCTACATCTACGTTAGCAGGGAATTGGGATATTACTGTTGATACTGCAATCAGCAATTATATACCTGCAAGAACTACCTGGTATGTTGTAGCAACAGCTACAAATATCAATAGAAATACATCACCATTAAGTGATATGTACATACTGGGTGATTGTTATATCACGTCACTAAAAGATACAACTGACAATCAATATCCATTGCCGAACACCATGCGTATGGCAATGAAGTGTGCAAACGGTCAGGCAAATCCTGTTGGCGTATATTTTAATGTAGCACAAGGAGGTCCGAAAGAAGTAAAGCTGCAAAAGAAAATGCTGGATCTGAATAATGGATACGGTGTATATTTTAATGGTAAAAATATTCCGGATGGTGTTGTTGCAGGAATGAATGCACAAAAGTTATCAGGCGCTTCATGGACGATTGCAGCAACCAATGCAAAATCAACTATTGCAAACTTTCAGATTGTAAATGCTTCTGATGGACTTGAGGTTTTATCGGATAGTATTCTTCTTCAAAAAATGCGATTCGATAAAATTACCGGCACGGGTATACTGGTTAGCAATAAACGAATCATAGTTGATTCTTGTGTATTTGATTCATTGAGTATCGGTGTTGTGCCTGCTGCAAATGCAATACATACTGTTCTTAGCGGCAATACATTTAATGGCGCGAAGCAAGGCGTTTTAGCAGTTAATACAGATAGTCTGACAATTCAGAAAAATACATTTAATAATAATGGTGTGTCCACAGGGATTGATATAAATGGATCAACGCATGCAGCAATTTTCACCAACAGTTTCAACAGTAAATATGCACTTGCTAAATCCATAACCTGGGATAATTCAAAAGGTGTGATTGAAGACAATATCTTTACTGCTGATTCTGTAAATAATCCACTCTCAATTTCAAATACCACACAGGTACTTGTAACAAAAAACATATTTAAAGACACAGCGGAGGTTTATCTAGCTCTCACAAATTCTTCTCATGCAGTGATAACGAACAATACATTTACCGTTGCCACACAAAACAGCATCAAGACAACCAATGTAGCGCATACGACTATTTTAAATAATACGGTAAGCAAAGCGCGCAACGATGCCTTTAATCTGGAAACTTCTTCTACCGTATTTGTATCTAAAAACATTGTTCGCAATGTTCGATACACGTCGAGAACAGATTCTGCTTTATGTATAAATATTCATAAGGGTCAAAGTGTTCTTCAATCTAATTTGGGGAAACCAGAGCCTAAAAATCTTTCCTATGAAGTTAAAGCAGGGTCGGATAGAAGAATCGGTATTTTTGTAAAAGGAATCGCAGAGCCTGGAGATAGCATCGAATTATTTTTCTCCGATAGTATTTCAGCATCTATGAATTCGTATGTTGTAAATGCATTTGCGCATGCAGATAGCAGTGGCAGATGGTTTGTTAAAATACCTAGAGAATTTTATCACAAAGATACTGTTACTTGGTATCACGTAGTGGCTGTAGCTATTGATGCAGACAGCAATACCTCTAAAACCTCATCTGTATTACATATACCACCAAGCCCAACAAAAATATATGTATTGAATACATACAATGCTGGTCCGAATTCATTAAGACAAGCATTGCTTGACGTTACGTATTCAGATTTATATTCTAAGGTCATCTTCAGTATAAATACACCGACACGAAGGGCCGGTCCATACAACATTAAAATTGATTCTCTCTTAGATCCGGTATATAGTTATCAGGGATTTGAAATGGATGGTATAACACAAAAAGTGTTTGCTCCTTTCCCGGGAGATCAGCGAATCTTAGTTAACGGTCAAAAAATCCAAAACAATTTTGGTTTGGATATTACGGATTCTTCAGATGCATGTTTGTTAAAAAACATGTGGATCACAAATGCAAAAAATGGCATGCGTATCAGCAACAATAAAAACAAAATTGAGAAATTTTATTTCATTAATACCGATTCTTCTAATGTAGCACAATTAGATACGGCGTTGGTCATACAAAGTAATGAGAACGAAATTAAAAATATTGGTATCTCGGATTACAAACTTGGTGTTTTGTTTCAAAATCAAATTGGTAAGAATAAATTTACTGAATCTGCAATAGATAGTACTGTTATTGGTATGGCGCTTAAGGACAGCTCATATTTAAACTACATCGCTAACAATACATTTACAAACACTACACAACATTCTGTTCTGATTGATTCTGCCGCAGCGGACAATAAACTTGAAAAGAATATTTTTGGTAAGCAGAATAAAGGGATCAGTGGAAATGCTATTACGATTCGGAATAGCAGCAACCAAACGGTTGTAACAAATCGTATTTCGTATTTCAATGAGAATGTTGCTCAATCAACAGCTTCCAGTGCCATTGTAATTGAAGGTGTTTCTTCAAACAATTTTGTTTACAACAATCGCATTGGTCTGGATTCGTTAGGCACAACAGTACATACAGCAAATGTACGTGGTGTTACCATTCAAAAAACGGTTGTTGGACAACCTTCACGAAATTCCATTGTTGGTAACGAGATCAATGGAACAATGCGTGTTCCGATACATATTTCATATTCATCTGAGGATTTAATTAGTGAAAATATAATAGGTGGAGATTCTACCAGAAAAATATTTGGTATTGATACGAGTGCAATATTTGTAAGCAACAGTATGAATGAACAAATTAATGACAATACTATTTTAGGGTATAGTCAATATGGTATTGAATTGCTGACTTCTTCAGGTATTCAAATGCATCGGAATACTATTTATTCTAAGACTACTTTGAACAAGGCCATTAACATACACTCCGAAAGCAGTACGATTGTTTCAAATGGTAATATTGTAACACCAAATATCACCAGTGGAATATTAACAGATATTAATACCATTAAACTAACAGGTACTGCAATGCCAGGCGCAATAGTAGAAGTGTATCAATCTGTTAAAGATACGTTACAATCCATTGATTATGTTGATAAGGCATTTGCAAGTAGCACTGGTGCTTGGGAATTATCCGTACCTAAAACATTCTTCTCGTATGCAACGCAAAATACCTTTACAGCACAAAATCATTTTAATAACAATTCTTCTGAACTAGGTACTACATTTACTCCGGATCCTATATTGTGTCAATTGCAAAACAATCCGGCAATTAAAATAATAGAGCCTAGATATACTCCATGTCCAGGACCTGATTTCAATATTGATCCAACAGCACTTGATATTGATTTGACCTATAAATGGACGGCACCAAGTTTAACCAGTCCGGTAAATACAAAAATAATTCAGATAGCAGATACTACTGAAAATCTAACCTTACAGGTGAAGGATAATTTTGGCTGTACACTTACACGTACTACCGATGTTGTCTTTAAGGCCAAACCGATTGATCCGAATTTTATCATCAGTAGTAATGTGTATGCAGGTGATACCGTTGTGCTAGTTGATATTTCCTTTCCTGTGCCGGATACATATACATGGTATAGCTCTCCTGGTGTAACAGTTTTACGTTCTAGCGCTACAGCTTCAGATAGTTTGATTGGCGAAGATGGCAATGTGTATCCTAAAGGTGTGCGGTTTATAGAATTTATTTTACCGGATTCAGGTTCGTATTCAATCCGTCAAACATCCTTAAAGGACGGGTGTTTTGTAGATCAAACGAAGGACCTAAATGCCATAGATAAAAATGTAAATGTTCCGAATCCATATTATGTAGCGCCTATTATTGAAAGTATATATGCATATCCAAACCCTGCTGCAGCAAATGAGGATGTGTTTGTAACTCTCAGCGTGGCTACTAAAGATTCGGTCACATTGAGTTTAATCTCTATCGACGGAGTTGAGCTAGGGAATACTAAACTTGGAGGAAGATTAGATTATAATCTGCAATTACTAGGTACTGCTGGCAATCCATTGTTTGAAAATAATCTGGCCGCAGGCGAGTACATATTAAAATTGGTAACAGCCAAAAATGAAGGAATTGTCTTTAAGATAATCATTGGTGCTGCAAGGTAACAGCATTCGTTGGATCACTTTTCGTGGTCCAACGAATTGCAATTGATATGTTGATTCGATTTGAAAATATATACGAAACATTCCATGACCGGATTTGGAGAATCAATCCGGTTACTATTTAAATAAAATGAAAAAATTTTTAATTCTTTATTTTATGTTATTAACGGTTGTACTTCAAGCGCAGCAGTTAGAAAGCCTTGGCGTAAAAAAAGGTATCAAGGTGAATGGTGGAATATCATTCGCGAATAACTTTTATACGGCTTCAGGTATTTCAAATCGTTTGAATCCATATTCTTATGTGCTTTCAGGTAATTTAAATATCAATGCGTTTGGGGTTTCCATTCCGTTGTCATTCGCTTATTCCAATCAGAATTTTTCATATCGTCAGCCATTTAATATTGTTGGTGCAAGTCCATCCTATAAAAAATTCAAAGCGCACATCGGGTATCGCAATTTATCTTTTTCACCTTACACATTAAGCGGACATAATTTTTTAGGCGGAGGCTTAGAATACAACGGTGATAAATTTTCTGTAGTTGTTATGTCTGGTAGATTATTAAAAGCGGTTGAATACGATAGTAATAATGTGAATGCATTGCCTGCGTACAAACGTATGGGTGCAGGGATAAAAATATCTTATCGCAACAAAGGAGATGAAATAGCTTTATCAAATTTTTATGCAAAGGATATTATCAATTCAATTGATTCAGTTCCCACAAGAGTAGGTTTGCAGGCACAGGAAAATGTTGTTTGGGGGGTATCTTTTAAAAAGAAATTAGGAAAAAAATTCGCGGTTATCGGAGAGTTAGCTCGTTCCGAGTGGACGAAAGATCTCAATGCACAAGAGCTGCCAAGTCAATCGAATAGTCCCTTCGCTTCTTTGTTTTATATCAAGGGCAATCAAAGTACGGTAAGCTACAATGCAATAAAATTTAATGGCACCTATACGTTTAAGCTATTTTCGTTGGGTGCCGGTTACGAACGTATCGATCCGGAGTATAGAACGCTTGGTGCATATTATTTTAACAATGATTTAGAGAATATAACGGTAAATGCAGCTACATCCATGTTAAAAGATAAAGTCAAAGTATCTGGAAATATTGGTTTGCAGCGCGATGATCTAAATAAAATGAAATCATCTTCAATGAAGCGTACCGTTGGTTCTGTGTCGCTTGGTATGACACCAACAAAAAGATTGAATATTAACCTGTCGTATTCTAATTTTTACAGTTATGTAAATATTAAGCCAATTGACATGCAATATTTACCGAATGCACAATACGATACACTCAACTATACACAAATATCTCAAACCATATCCGGCTCGGTAGGTTATAAATTGCTGGAAAGTGATAAGGTTACTAAAATGATTCAGCTATCCAGTTCGCAGATGAGCGCACAAAGTAAACAAGCATCAGCGAATCGAAAAAATACCATGTTGAATGCAACCATTGCATACAACCAATCCTGGAAAACGTCGGGTATTAGTATGGGTATAAGCATGAATGGAAATCAATCACGCTTTGAAGACAATACAAATGCATATGTTGGCTTGGGAATTACAGGAGGTGCACCTATATGGAAGAAAAAGCTGCGTGCAAATCTTGGCATCAACATGAATCAAAATTATGCGAACAATAAACTTGTTGCTTACTTGTTTTCCTTGAACAATAGTTATTCTTACAAGTTGGGTAAGCACCAGTCCTTTAATGCTAGTCTGCGTTATACCGGTCGAACAAAAATTTCCGAATCAACCGTTGGAAGATACAATACAAATTTTAATGAGTTTATGGCTTCGCTTTCTTATAGCTATAATTTCTAATCATTAAAATAAAAAAAGATATACGAAATGAATATTTCAATAATTACGAATAAAATAGGTATGAGAATTTTATTTTTATTTCTGCTCAGCATAGTTGCTTTTATAGCTCCGTTGCAACGTCTTGCAGCGCAACAGCAATATCCTGTCCAGATCCAGCCAACTGTTTCTTTTCCTTCAACTTTGTTGAATGATTATGGTGATCCTGCCAATACCAATATACGGGTTTACTTAGCTGATTTAACAAAGCTGAATTATACCATTAATATCCGTGTGGCATTAACAGGTCCTGGTGTATCTTATCACAGTATTCAGGGTATCAACGTTACCTTAGATGGTGGACAGGTTTATTTTTTAAATGCAACCGAGCTTTCAAAATTATTTGCACTTACAGATTTAACCGTTAGAGCGACTGTGCAAAACAATGAACCAAATTCTTTACCGGAAGGAGGGTACAGCTTAGCCATGGAGGCCTTTGATGCAAGCCTATTACCAAGTATAACGGTGCCTGTATCAAATGTTCGTACCGACTTTACACTTTTTAATGTGGTGCGTTACGATCCCCCACTTTTAAATTCACCTACTAATAGACAAGAGTTTGATCTGCAAACAACAAATCAAAACATCTTTTTTAACTGGACTCCCCGACACATTGTGTATTCGCCTACTCAGCTGATACAATATCGTTATCGAATGATACGCGTTCTTCCGGTAGACCGTAATCCCTATGATGCGGTAAATACAAGTGTTGCAGGTGCTACAGGTAACATTGATGTAAATGCATTGGACTTTGCTACATTTATTTATTCACCTACGGATTTGAGACTTGAGCCAGGTTCTGTATATGCCTGGCAGGTACAAGCCTATGAAATGATCAATGGGGTTGTATCCACCAGCAGGTTTAAAAATCAAGGGTTTTCAGAAGTATTTACATTTTCTATTAAAGAACATTGTGCACAGATCACGCTTGTACCACCCGTAATTACCGGTACTTCCGTACGCTTTACCTGGAATGCAGGAGATACAGACTCGGATTATAATGAATACGAATTTAATTATCGTGCAGTAGGTTCATCTACAGGCTGGATTCCGATTAGCACCCCAACCAATAGCATCGAACTGAACAATACCGTTCTTCAAACAGGTATCGCATATGAATACAACGTACGTGCACGTTGCAACAATTGGCTTGTGCCCGTGCAAGGCGGTAGTTTTACCTTAGCAACACCAACCTGTGTGGCTCCTACGCCTATTACCGTTAATACATCCGGAAGCACTACAACATTAAGTTGGGCCAATGCTACAGGTGTAGACAGTTTAAAATTGTATTACAAAATAACAGGAAGTACAGGTCCCTATACTACACTTTCGTTGAATCCGGGAGATGTGCAATGTAGTATACCGTTATTAACTTCAGGCGGCTATACCATTCATCTGGATGCGCTTTGTGGTACCGAACAAACAGCAGGTATAGAAAATTCTTTTGCGTTTGATGAGAATGGTATTGTTGGCCCTTGTCCTATACCACTTCCGTTTCAATTGATTGCTACCCGTTTTAGAGGAGATACAGCCTCGCTGAAATGGAACAGCATAAGTGGTGCACATACTGCATCAAGCATCAGGTATTGGCATAATGATTCAAGCACGGTAACATATAATTATAACTCACCGATCACAACCGAAGGTGCAGGAGCTGCAGGTATACATGTCTACGACGATCAGTTATACAACTATCAGATAACATATCAATGCGGCACTAAAAATGTAACTACTCCGATCGGTATGTTCCGTATTTTGTCTGCATCGGCGAGAGTGAATATTGATCCCCCAACTGCGAGTTGTTTTCCTCCGGTTGATATCCGCGCAGAAGCACGTGATTCTGTAACCGCACGTGTAGAATGGGACAATATTTCCGGCGCCGAGAATTATGAATTGAGCTATCGGATAAAAGGATCAGGGTTGCCATTTACAACATTTAATACGACCGCAACCAATGCAACGCTTAAACCATTAGAGAAAAACGAACAATACCAGTTATTGGTACGGGTAAAATGTGGCGGCATTTTCAGTATCTATTCCGATACGGCACTGGTTGATTTAACCGTTGCACGCAATCGTAATTGCGATACGGTTAGGTATTTCAAAGCACTTAAGAAAACAACAAATAACATTATGGTTGCCTGGGATTATGATACAACCAATACTGGGTATATCATTAAATACAGAGAAGAAAGTCAGCCGCTTGCATCCGAGTATACACAGGCCTTTACAAATATTGATAGTTTAAAGAGCAAAAATTTAGTATTGCCGGATACATTTAAGTACACCTTTCAGAATTTAAAATCCGGTACGCGATATGTGTTCCGTATTCAAAAAATATGCGGACAAAATAATGCGCTCTTTAATTTGCCATTGATTGCAACTACTCTGGCCGATGCCAAAAGCAGCGGTGCCTGTGGTAGCGCCAATAGATGTAATAAAGACTCTACGCATACATTACAATCATTAAGAAAGCGTGATACTATTTATTGTGCCGATTATATAGTCGTTGTAGATAGTGTAACTACAGCAACATCAAATCCATCCATGGGGATTTATTCGGGCTTGGGCCACATGGAAATGCCTGTACCCGGTTTGGGTGATTTTGTAAACATGCATGTAAGCTTTAAAAATATAAAGATCAACGATAAGCCCAACAGCTGTGTATATTCTGGTACGATCAATATCGACAGTATGAATGCCAGCATCATACCTTCAGAGATCAGAGATTCGATAAAAGCATTGATGGCCGCCGCCGAAGGAGCCATTGCTAAGGCCAACGCAGCGCTTGCCGAAATACAGGCTGGGATTGATGCATTACAGGCGGGCTTGCAACAGGGTATGAATTATTTTCAAGGTGGTGATGGAGTTGGGAATGTGAAAACGGGTCAGTTGGGTGACAAGCTGATAGAAACTGATGTATCATCATCATCACCTGTCAGTATAAACGTCAAAAGGGTAACTATAGGAGGAGCATTTGTAGACGTAGAAGCCTTTCCTGCGCTGTTAAAAGATACCGAGGACGAAGTCTATCAGGTTACATCCACAGGTCAGTTAACGTATGTAGGAAAGTACGATACTGCCTATGCAAAAAATCCAACCTTAGATGTAACAGGTAAGATTGTTACCTATTCAGAAGATGCTAGTGCGAATTTTGATTTTGATGCATATCAAACAATCTTCAGCAACTCTATCCAATTGAAGAGTGAATATGAATTAATAGGTAGCAATTATTATGTACCTGCTAAATTTATCATACCAGGTGAATTGGATAAAGTAACAGCAACATTCAGCGGTACAGTTGCAGAGGCTTCAAAAGTTGTGTTCTCAAACGGAACAGGTTTTGTATATGACAAAGGAACACAACCTGGCAATGTTTTCACATTAAATCTTGCAGGGGGCCCAGCTTCCGACGGGCAATACATTTATGCCTGGTATGTAGATGGTACTACAAAGAAAGCAATTGGTAAATTGTTGCTGCCGAGTTATGCACCGCAAACAAAAAATGTTGTGATCATACCGGTTAAAGAACTGACGAGCAGGGTATATGATGCAGGTATCTTTGAAGCCTATTTGAATGAAACATACAATAAAATTGGTATTACGTATCATGTAACAATAGATAATAGATTCAATTCGAATACAGATTGGGCACCCGATGGCAATACCACAGTTCAACCTTTGGGGAGTAGTTTATTAAACGATGATTATCGTGGCAAAGAAGCAGCCATGATTGAAGCCTATGTAGCTTTTAAAACTGCGAAGGGTGAAACGATTGATCCGAAGACGGCTTATTTTTTATCTGTGTATGAAGAGTCTCTAATGAAAGACGAAGATCCTCAAATTAAACTTCTTGGTAAAATGCCTCCTCAAGAGCAGTTTGGATTTTTATATTCAGGAGGCTTACCTAATAATTATGTTTCTGCTGGCTTAAAACGAACAGTAGCACATGAACTTGGACATGGAGCATACCAGTTAGAGCATACATTTATAGCTCTGTATTTGGGAAAAAATAAGAAGGGATCAACTACAAACTTGATGGACTATTCTGACGGTAATGAGTTATGGAAGCTCCAATGGGATGTTGTACATGACCCGGGCCATGTGTGGGGTGTCTTGAGAAGAGATAGGGATGCGCAGGCGGTTGCTGCAAGTAATGCATATTTAGAATCGATGAAAGATATTTACATAGCTATTAGTTTTGATATGCCAAAAGATGTTGTTTTATTTGAAGATACAGAAATTGATATTTATACCGATCAAAATACCAGATTTAAATTTACTGCTACGGAGACCAGTTTAAAATTTGAATTTGATTCATATTTATTTTTAGATCTTCTAGTTCTAACAAATCAACTTTTAAAATCATTTGTTTGGGATTTTAAATTAAAAAAAGCTACAAATTTTACATATAATGACGATGCAGATGCTGGGTATGGTATATGGCCAGGAAAAGATATCTTTGAAGCTAGCTTGAATAAAATATTAGCTGAAAAATTTGCAAAAACTGTATTAATGACAAATCCAGCATATAATCCGTTTATGGATGACCTTTTAATTACTAATTTAGGAATCATCGCTAAAGCATTTACAGAGGATGATGAGGAAGAGGAGGAGGAGGAAATGTTGGATTGTGAGAATTGCGCTATAGTAGAGCCTGAACTTATTATTGATTTAACTAAGTTTAATAATGTTATCTTATCTGCGGGTTTTACAGCAAAAAGCCAAATCATAGTGGGAGATCAAACAGCTGATTCATATATTAGAATACCTGCAGGAGAAAATATCCGTGTTGATATGCCAATGAATCAAAATGTGGATCAAATGATACAAAATATTTATGGAACAACAATTCAGAGTGTTTCTGTAATTGCTTCAAATCTTTTTTTAGTATATAAAGAGAATAACGTATATAAAGATATTTTAAACTTGAAAAAGTCAACATTGTTTAGTGGGGGAACATTTCAATTTGAAGAATACGTTCCTTTATTACAACAGATGCAGAGTTTAGATAATGCCCAAACAATCGAATCAACAGTTAGATTGTTTATGGTAGTCCTACAAGTGAAGGCAATAAAGAATCGTTATCCATTATCTAATCCTTCACCATCAAATAGTATAGTTGATCCTAAGTTTGTTAATGGCCTTGTTTTATCAGTAATACAGACCACATTAGGAACTGAACTTATTAAGGCAATTAAACAAAACTGTATGCCGATAACAAAAGATTTTAACTTATGTAATGCATTAAATATAAAATGAAACAAATTAAAAAAATATTCTTATACCTATTATGTATTTTGATATGTGTAATACTTCCTTATTTATTTATTAAACTAGCGTTAAATAGCAAAAGTGAATTAAGAGATGTAGAAGTAATATTTTATTTTATTTTATACTATGTATTTAATTTTTTTGTTTCTTTTATATTGGTAAACAAAATTAAAAAGTGGAAATTTTTATGGTGTATTCTTGTAATTATTTTTTCTGATATTATATATTTGGTTTTAGTTCTGTTGA
>Ga0065715_10000229_pt1 | contig 22439 bp, 25 predicted proteins | sample MisBulReplicate1_FD_59102 | JGI IMG/M metagenome (GOLD analysis project Ga0065715, IMG submission 59102) | Miscanthus rhizosphere microbial communities from Kellogg Biological Station, MSU, sample Bulk Soil Replicate 1 : eDNA_1 v2 (version 2) | ecosystem: Host-associated > Plants > Roots >...
GGTTCGTTAAATGGAAAAATTATGTCAAATATGTAATAAAAATAAAATTGAAGTTTATCAGCTAGAATTTGAAGGATGCTTTGAGTATTGGATGAATAAAACGACCCCAGGCATCTATTAGAGATACTCTTAAATTCTATATACTAGTAAAATTGTCAGAATTTATATTTGTAGTTTGTATCTGATAACAAGTAACGATTATATAATTAATCAGATTTATTGATGAACTATGAAAGAAGCAAGATTTCTAAAAATACTTATTGAGGAGAAGGGACTAGTAAGGTTGTTAAAGACAATAGGCACTGGAAGGGGATACTCAACTAGAGAACTGCTTACCAAGTTGGGTGCGTACGGATACGGACACAAACTGCTCCTTAAGGCACAAAAGCGCGGACTTGTATCTCGAAAGACCGTTCAGAATAAGGTATACAACAGTCTGACAGAAGACGGAAAAAAAATAGTGAAACTAGCAAAAGAGATTGGTGTCTAAAGACTCTTATTTTCGCTTTTACGGCAGGTCAAGGACCAAGCGAAAGTTGACTTAAAATGATTGGTTGGCGCTAACTTATTTGGAGGGTGCACCAACCAACGAGTTTTGCATCACCATTTCAAGAGGGATTGGGTGATAAATCTAATTCGACATGATTCTATTTAAGAATCTGAGTTTTTGTACCAATTTCGTGCATAATTGTGATTTTTATTGCACGTTAATAGGTAATATTTGATTGTTTGAATCGTAATTAATCTATTTTATACCCTACTCCCTTCTCCTATGCTTTCATTTTGGACTTTGCTCCAAGATTTTTCAGTGTCTTGCGGAAGGGGGATAATTAATGGCAAACTGAAGGATACAAATTGAATATAATACACTATTATCTCCTCAAGTCGACCTATGCGGCATAAGCTTTCATTTCAAAAATAGGTTAATTAAGAGAAGTCCCGTTAAATATTCTTATAAATTGCACCGCTTATACAGTTCAAATACAGTTATATGATTAAGACAGGCATTACTGTCAGATGTCACCTTGAGTAAATTTTTTTCTAGACAAACGGGGCTTAAAACATTAGCCGACAATTCTTACAAAGCGATCAATCAAGGTTTGTATAATGTAGATAAGTACGATTATGGCAGTCATTCTGTAATCTCACTTAAAAAAGTAATATTGTCTTGTAGTCATATTCCCATAATTTCAGAAATTAAATTTGCATCTCCGTCTAAAGGTAGAATTCTTGATCAATCAAAAATAGATCCGAAGGATTTAGCCATAATGATGACTAATTCTGGATCAGTCGGAATTTCTGTTGTAACTCAACCCTACTTATTTGATGGGTCCGTTGATAATCTTGCATCTATTAGAAAAAATGTCACTGTCCCTTTATTAATGAAGGATATTATAGTTAGCGAAGTTCAAATTGATGCAGCAAAGAGAATAGGCGCAGATTGCATCTTGTTGATAAAATCAGTATTCGATAAGGGATTCAGCGAAGGAAGTCTAGAAAAATTTTCTGATTATGCCATGAAAAAAGGCCTTGAAGTCATTACCGAAGTTCACTCAGAAGATGAGTTTGGAGAAGTCATGCGGAATAAGGGGCAGCTTATTGGCATTAATAATAGAAATTTAAATACTCTTGAAGTTGATATTAACGTTACTATTACGCTCCTACAAAACTTCGACAAACAGAACAATATTATAATAAGTGAAAGTGGAATATCTAAATCAGATGAGATTTCGAAACTAAAATCAATCGGAGTTGATGCATTTCTAGTTGGTACAAGCATTATGGAATCAGAGAACGTTATTGAAAAGATAAAGGAGTTATGTCATGCTCAAAATATTATGTAAAAATGTAAATATAGTGAGTTTTTAACTATGACCAAGTTAAAAGAGTATCCAATAGATGGTAAATATGGAAAATTCGGTGGGAAATATATTCCAGAGACTTTGATTCCGGCAATTAATGAACTTGAGGTTGCATACGAAAAAATAAAAAATACTCTGAATTTTAAAAAGGAACTCAATTATTACCTTCACAATTATGCTGGAAGACCTACTCCACTTTATTTTGCTAAAAATCTGACTGATTATGTAGGGGGTGCAAAGATTCTTCTTAAAAGAGAAGACCTTTTACATGGTGGAGCACACAAAACTAATAATTGTTTGGGACAGTGTCTGTTAGCAAAGAAAATGGGTAAAAAAAGAATAATTGCTGAGACTGGTGCGGGTCAACATGGAGTAGGAACTGCAATGGCGGCAGCTGTCCTTGGACTGAAGGCAGAAATCTACATGGGTTCAATTGATATTGAACGGCAAAAATTAAATTCATTCAGAATGGAGTTGTTGGGAGCAAAAGTACACTCCGTAAATTCTGGAACGAAAACTTTGAAGGATGCGATTAATGAGGCGTTACGCGATTGGATAACTAATGTAAAAAGTACATACTATCTGATAGGTTCTGTGGTAGGACCTCACCCATATCCTATGATCGTAAGGGATTTCCAGAGTGTAATTGGNAAGGAAATCAAATCACAGTTAAAAAAATTTACTANNAGACTTCCAGCTGCTTTAGTCTGTTGTGTCGGTGGTGGNAGTAACGCTATGGGAACCTTTTACCCTTTTCTGGATGATAATGATGTTTCTTTGTATGGNGTAGAAGCTGGTGGTTTAGGGATTAGAACGGGAAAACATTCGGCTACATTGAGCGTAGGATCGGAGGGNATACTACATGGAATGAGGACATATCTCTTACAGGATAAATATGGACAGATAAATGACACACATAGCATCTCTGCAGGATTGGATTATCCGGGCGTTGGTCCTCAACATGTACAGCTAAAAGATATCGGGCGTGCAAAGTATGTTACCTGTGACGATAATGAAGCACTGGATGCATTTTTTAAGCTTACAAGATTGGAAGGAATAATACCAGCTTTAGAATCGTGCCATGCAGTTTCATATGCAATGAAGTTGGCAAAGAAAATGAGAAAAGAACAAAACATTATCGTTACCCTGTCAGGGAGAGGCGATAAAGATATAGATCAAGTAATAAAGTTTAGTAAAAAATACATTAGCGGAGGTAAAGTAGGTGATTTCTCGACAAAGTAACAGAATTGAGAAAAAATTCAATGAATTAAAATTAAAGAAGCAAAAAGGTCTCATATGCTATGTTATGGGTGGGTATCCCAATCCAACAAGTAGTAAAAAAATAATTACATCACTCATTGAAGGGGGTGCTGACATTATAGAGATTGGTATTCCATTTTCAGATCCAATTGCAGATGGACCAATAATTCAGGAGGCATCCTTCAGGGCATTACAGAATGGAATTACCCCAGATATTTGCTTGAATTTGATAAGGAAAATAAGGAAGAAGTATCCACTTCTACCAATACTTATAATGACATATTCTAATATTTTGCAAAAAAGAGGGTTCAAGGATTTCATGGAGTCAGCGAAGGATGCAGGAACAGATGGCTTTATTATACCTGATATGACTATTGAAGAATCTAAGGATTATTTATACTATTCAAAAAAACTTGGATTGGCATCTGTCTTTCTCGTTGCACCAAATACGTCGGATTTTAGAATCAAAAAAACCCTTGAGGTTTCAACAGGTTTTGTCTATTTAGTCTCTGTATTTGGTACCACTGGCATGAGGAATTCTTTTAATAATTACACACTCACTGCGATTAAGAAAATTAAAAAATTAAGTTCCAACAATAACAATATTTCTGTGGGTTTTGGAATCAGCACTCCTAATCACGTAAAACTTATGTCAAATATCGGAGCTGATGCTGTTATTGTTGGAAGTGCTATTATTCAGATGGTCAATAGATATAAAGATAATAATATTGATAATTTGCAAAATAGATTAAAAAATTATGTTACTTCACTGAAGGTTGCATGTTCTGAGACATAGGAACAATGACAAAAATTCTAACTTGTGATAACCCCACTAAAATCTGTTGAAAAGAACATATTGTTTAAACTAACTTGAAATTTCTTACCAAATCTTTCAACAATAATTTCAATATCATCCAAAGAATCAGAAATCTGACTATTTACCAATTTTGTTATTACTACGTGCAAGGATTCATGTGATATCAACGCGCTCATAAAAGTCTCAATATTTTCGAAATCGTTTTTCTTATTTTTTGCACCATCCTTGGATTGTACGATCAGCATGCTTTTCCCCTCATACGTAAAATATGCTGGTACATTATCCGCAGCACATGAGAAAACAAAATCATTAATCGTCATTTATCCCATTCCTGTAATTTTGCCTATAGTATAAAATATTCTGCATCTGGATGATGTACTATTATGGCCGCAGTGGAATATTCGGGTGTTATTTGACCAGCAGATGTGAGATTGATGTCACAATTAGCAGGATTAATTAATTTCCATACCAAATAATGCTGCATGGTGTCAGGACAACTAGGATATCCCCAGCTATATCTAAGCCCTCTATTTATGTCGAGCTTCAATTCTTTTCTAATTTTGTTGTGTGTCCATTCAGCAAGAGCTTCCGCAGTTTCCACTCCCAAACCATGAAGATAATAGGCGTCTGTATAGTCATTGTTTGAATTTAACTCCTCAATTTTAGAAACTATTTTTTGACCGACTGAGACTACCTGGAAAGCAACAATGTCTTGATATCCAAAGTAATCAGTAATACAAAGTCGTTTCGGTTTGGTTGATCTAGGGAACTCAAAAACAACATTACCTTGTCTCTCGGATAAGACAACAAGTTTGTTACCTTGGTTGTAACATTTGAAATAAGAATAGACAACGGCTGGTGAGAAGAGACCTTCATCAATTACTTTCTTTTTCCAATCTGAGAGTAGTACTTCTGGGTCACTTATCATTTTAGATGCATCTTTTCCTCTAATGCCCCATGATAGAACAAAGAGAGACTTTTTATTCAGATACTGCCACACCTCATTAAGGTTAATTTCAGAAGGTGTTAGATATATTGGAGTATCTATATGGGGCACGCTTGGAGGAGACACGGGTTTTATTTTTTTAGTTATGATATCAATATCCCTTTTTATTTCTATTGTTTTCTTATCCTCTAATTTGGTAATCTTGTTATTCCAATCATCGATAAAGCGTTCTCTTTCGGGAGAACTTAATTTGTTCATAACATTTAACCCATCAAATGCTGTTTTACAATAGAAAACTCCTGCCTTATATACCTCATCTCCCTTAGCAATCCTATTTATGTAATCACTATTTATGGCCGCACCTCCACATAAAGTTGGAATTCTGATATTCAGTTCCTTTGCTTTTTCTACAAAATACTGCATTTGTTTTGAAGTTGAAACCAATAGTGCAGACAACCCAACCGCATCGGCTTGAACGTCTTTAATTTTATCTATAATTTGTTCGATTGGGACCTGTTTGCCAAGGTCATAAACCGTATAGCCATTATTTGATAAAATTGTTTTTACAAGATTCTTGCCTATGTCATGCACATCACCATATACAGTACAGAGAACTAGTTTACCTTTGCTAACACCTTGTTTCTTAATAAGATATTTCTCCAATTCTAATACTGCAGATTTCATACATTCTGCCGATTTCAGCACAAAAGGTAAAATTAGCTCACCGGATCCGAACTTATCGCCAACTTCTTTCATTGCTGGGAGTAATACTTCATTTAGAGTTTCCACAGCGGCTTCGTGTGATAATTCAGGATGCAGCTTTAGGATTGTCTTTTTTTCAGGATTATGTGGGATTATCTCTAATTTCTTTGCAAGTTTGTTACTAATAGACCCAACTACGTCATCTTCAATCCCATCCTTGATGCGATTTACTATGCGATAGTAACAACGTTTGTCAAAATCCCACTCTTTGTTTATTTCTTCTATCTTTTGTATATTCTTAGTTTTAACATTCTTTTTCTCAAAATAATAAATCAAGTCAGAAAGCGCGTTTGAGTGCCTATTGAATATGAGATCCTCTGCAAGCTTAACCTGCTCCTCTTTAATTTCACCTATCGGAATTATGTCTCTCGCATTGATAATTACGGTATCAAGTCCTGATTTTAGTGCATGATGCAAAAATACTGAATTGATAATTTTTCTGGCACCTGCAGGAAGGCCAAAACTGATATTACTTAGTCCAAGCGTTGTAAAACACCCTTCAATCTCTTTTTTTACTAAGGATATACCTTTTAGGGTTTCAACCGCAGAATTTGCGTATTCTTGCTCTCCGGTTGCTAATGTGAAAGTAAGTACATCAAATATGTATTGCCATGGTTTTAATCCGTACTTTTTTCCGGTCTCAAAGAGTAACTTTGCGACTTTTATTTTATCAACTGATGACTTGGCCATCCCATTTGGACCTATACACATTGAAATGGATGGAATTCCAAATTTTGCCATAATTGGCGCTAGAGAGTGGAAACGCGAGCCATCTCCTTCAAGATTAATTGAATTAATGATAGGCCTTCCTGGAATTTGATATATTGCTTCGGTAATTACTTTGGGATCAGTAGAGTCAATTACGAGAGGTGCATCTATTTCAAGGCTCAATCTTTTCACCAACTTCTTCATAAATTCAAGTTCGTCAGATCTTTCCGTTGTAGCTACACACACATCGATACAATGGGCCCCGTCACCTACTTGTTCCCTACCAAGATCTATAAGACCATCAAAATCGTCCGATAATACTAGTCTTTTTGCTCTTTTTGATCCCTGCGTATTAAGACGTTCTCCTATTATTAATGGTGGAGGCTGCTGCAATAGATCTACAGCCTTCAACGCTGAGCTAACGCGGGGTATATGTTTCAGATCCATTTAGTGGTGATATTCTAAATTATTAATTTGAGAATTATAAGTTATACGATTTTAAAGTATTCTTGAGTTCTCTGATATGCTCAGGAGTTGTTCCACAACAACCTCCTATTATTCTGACTCTCTTGTATTTGTTCAAGAACTCTTCAAGTTTATGAGACATATCTTTTGAGGTCATCTTATAAACTGCGTTTCCCCCTTCGTTAATTGGCATGCCAGCATTTGGCATGACCAAGATAGGAAGTTCATTTTGTTCGTCTAGCCATCTAATACTTGATTCCATTTCATCTGGTCCAGTGGAACAATTTAATCCAAAAACAGAAATACCCATATCGCTTACAGTCGTATATGCTGACTGGACGGTTGTCCCCAGTAACATCTTGCCATATTTGTCCAAAGTTACATTAGATATTATCGGTACCTCTTTCCCAGTTTTTTCCATTGCGTTTAATGATCCTGTAATGGCGAGCTTGACTTCTAATATATCCTGACTAGTTTCTATGAGCAGAGCATCGACACCTCCTAATATTAGACCTTGGGCCTGCAAATCAAAGGCTTCTGTAATTTTATTTAAGCTGATATTACCCAAATCAGGATCGTTTGAACTAGGCAGATATCCTGTAGGGCCCATTGACCCAACCACGTATTTTTTTTCATTTGAAAATTTCTTAACTATTCCCTTTGCAAGTTCTGCTGCTGTTCGATTTATTGATATTGTTTCTTCACCAAATCCATATTCTTGGAGTTTTATTTGGTTACTTCCAAAGGTATTTGTTTCGATACAATCTGATCCGGCTTGTAAATAACTCAAATGTATACTTTCAATCCATTCAGGCCTAGATAAAACAAGTCCATCGTTGAATCCGTCTTTATTATTTGGAAAATCTTCTGGTTTAGGTTTGAGTTTCTGGATTTCTGTTCCCATAGCCCCATCAAAAAGTACTATCCGTTCTTCAACTTCTTCAAGAAATAGCTTAGTCATATTAGATCGATTTACTAAAGATAATCAATTCTATCTACTTATATTGTTTAAGAAGGTGAAAGTGTGTGTATGTTACATTTCGTTTCAATTTAAACTGTGAATTAAATCTAAATCTAAAATGACCAGAATTCACCCAACTAGTTCATATAAGGATTTAATATTAGAACAATTTGGACCCATAGTTCAGTTTGGATAGAATGGCTGCCTGCGGAGTAGTTGGTCGAGGGTTCAAATCCCTCTGGGCCCGAACGATAACGTGTGTTTATTAGGACCTTTCCCTCATAACTATGCGGTTGCAAATACAAACCCCGCATAATCATCAACAAGACGCATATACTCGATTTATGTACGGCATCAAGTCGGATGAAACCAGAAGGTCCTATGTAAGTAAATTAGAATACTTTTTTGATTTTTACAAAATTGAGGGCAAAGACATTAAATTACCTGATTTTACCAAAGCAGACAAAATGTCTAATACTCATAAATCTTTAGTTGTGCTATAATGATTGAATGAATATAAAGCTCGCTAACATAACACTCAGAAAATTTTATAAGAAAAATGAAGGCACCATATCTCTTAATAAAAATCTACTAATTTCAGGCATAGTGGGTTTTATAGTTAGTATTATTGTCGCATACTACTCTGCGAAATATTCCACCGATGATTTCGTAAATTCAGCTTTAACTGTAATAATTGGATTCGTTTCCTCGAAATTTGTTTTTGCTATTCTTTTTCATCTTGATAATAAGAAGAAATATACAAAAAGATTCTCCGGTAAATTGGACCTTCACATGTTAGAACAAGTAGTAACGAAGATGCTATTCGCTGACTCTGTATTTGACCTAATCAATAATGTGTCTCGGTTCCTTATTTTACTAGAATTATTGAAAATTAATTACCAACCAGTGCAAGCTGCAATAATCGCTTCACTCATCGCATCGGCAGGCTCTTATTTAGCAATTAATCTAATTGTAAGACGTATCCACGTGTTTGGTCGAAAAAAGAGAATATTGTAGGGTATTGGGACATATTAGTTAAAATAGCGCAGGGTCCCTCTGCGGTTGTACAGTTAAAATCAGTTACCTAGTTTCCTTGAAATGGTAAATCAGTCCTTTAGATACACCCTATTCGAAGAAAAATTGACGAAAACTTTAGAATCAAAAGATAAAATAAATGAATTATTTACTATTTTGTATAGATATAATCCACCGACAGAACTTGGTACAAACTCTTCCAGCAGGTGCAAATCTGTGATACTGCTCACTCATTATGCGTATACAACTATTATTAACCAAAATTCATCAGATGATGATAGTAGAGTCATACCTCCGAGTCAAGGGTTGATATTCTAGTAGAAGCAAGGTGATGCACAGTTGAATGAAGTTCATTTCCACAGATCTAGCAAATCAAGTTAGGATGGAAGTTTGTCAGTTGACCTATGAATTACTAGTTCTTTCATCAAAATACCTAACTATTGAACAGCTTCATAAAGATGAATTTCCCAATCGTGAAGAATTATTCAAAGCCAAAAACTATCTATAATAATGACGTAAAAATACCAATTATTAGATCCCTAGTACGTGCAAGGTTCGAATCCTGACGGACTTAACGTCCACTGATTCATTATGTAGTGATCTAACATCCATCGTTACTATGATCATATCAGACAGAAAATAATTCCTTCTTAAGTGGTCCCACTTCATTATAGGGACCAAGCAGATAGAAGTCCATCCAAATATTAAGATTTTTCAGGAAGTCAATACCATGAATTAATTAGAGCAAATAAACCTATGTTTGTTAATCTGAGGTTTATTTTTACACACCGATTACTAAATTACTATGACATTATCTTTATGATACTCAAAGATACGCTCTTTTTGATCATCTGAGAACATCAAGTCAAAATCCAATTTGTGGTAAAAGCATAGTTGATTCCACTTTTTGGTTTCATATCCATTTCGTGACAACTTCTCATATTCCATTAGATCTTTAATATTATTAACATGATTGTATAATGACATATCTGCCATGACGACTAGAGTTTTATCTTTACAATAAGATTGAGTTTTATTTACAAATTCCTTTAGACCAAATGCAGCGGGTATCCCCAAATATGGGTTATTAATGACCTTAGCAAAATCTATCAGCACGAGAGAATTGTTCCTTTCATATCTCTTTACATCCGTTCCATTAGTCATCAATAGTTGTCTTACTTGGTCAGTGGTATTATAATATGGAAGAAATAAAATTACGACATCTTTTTGCTCCATGATAAAGTGTATATATTCACTATAAATTTTCATGATTGTTTCTATATTAGGATATAGTACAAGACAATGGTGGCCAAGAGGTAATTTTACTAATTTAAGGACAATATCACTGGAGATATTCTCATATCCATTACTTTTTCTTCTATTTGGATGCTCCACCAAGGGTAAATTAAACAATATGATTAATAAAGGGTTTTAACTGCAAACATCGACCTAATTATTTTACATACGACATCACAAATTTGCAATTATCTCAACCCCCGGCAAATTTAGAATTACTATGCGCCAGACAATTAAAAAGGATTAATTGATACATTGAATAAAGTTACAAATTATTTATAGGAATAATTAATATAGCGTCGGTGAATTCAATTTATTTTGATTCTGAGACGAGTTCTCGAGCTAATAACATAAAGAGTTTGTCTGCAATATTTTCGGGACTTATTGGTTTAAGCGTGAATTCATCTGCACCATAATCTAAAATCTTTGTCTTGTCTGTTTCTTCATCAGCGATTACAAGTATCTTTGTGTCTATATTGCTCCTTTTCACATTAATGATTAGCATCGCATTTCCATCTAGTGCGACTTGTTGACTTATTATAACAACATGCACCTTCTGAGTTCCTAATTCATCAATTTTAGAAAGACATTGTTCAGCTGTTCCGACCTTATAAACTTCACAACCCTTCAGCCATAGCAAGCCTGACAAAATGGTATTGCCGTCTTCATGTTCTTGAGCTATAATAACTCGCGGTTTATCTACACTCAACGTACATCTTTAGGGGATATGCCGGATTAAATATAGCTTATCATAGGGTTAATTATTCCAATAATTTCTGAAATTTTCACTCTACCATACAAGCAGAGAATAAAATATTAGGCTTAATTTATCCACAAGTCCAAGTGAGAATTTAATATAAAAATTTCATGAATTAATGATAATCCGCTATATTAAATTGATAAAGTTTGTTTTAGGTTACATTATTCTTATTAGATACCAGATGATATACACGCTGTGTTGAGCGCATGTGCACAGGAAGAGGTGGCTGATTAGCGTATTGGCTGATAATTCTATCGCCGTAGTGGATGACGAAACCGATCTGGCTTTCATGTTTCGTGACGCACTTGGTCAGATTCCTAAGTTTAATGTATACGCTTTTACAGATCCAATAATGGCTCTTGAACATTTTAAAATGAATATCAATAATTATGTAATCTTACTTTCCGACTTGAGAATGCCCGGCCTTAACGGACTTGAGTTAATAAGAAGAGTAAAGTCATTAAAGCCTTCAACTAGGACATTGCTTATGACTGCATTTGATGTTGATAGGGATAATATATTTCAGAAATATCTTGCTGATAATACGATAAATCGATTTATTCAAAAACCAATTACATTAAAAGATTTATGCTCAGAAGTTACTAATCAAATTCGCCTTTTATCGGATAGGAAGGAAAAAACTAATTATACTATTTGATCGTCTATCGTCCTGTGTTTCACTCATTGTACACACTAGTCCGCAACAAAGGTTAAGTAGCTATGTGATTAGTTTATCTGAAAGAAATTAGAAAATTAAGATTATTTATAACGCACTAGTGATCATGATGCGATAGCTTTGTTAAAATTATTAAGCGACACAAGAATAAATATGGTTTTTTTCTGGTCAATGTGACAAACTATGTAATAGCAAAGTCAGAAACAATGTATAAACCTAAATCAATCAAGCAAAGATCCTAGGCCTTAAATCTGGCAATTGGGTCGTATTAATTTCATTGACTTTAATCTGGTACTTCCCTTAGCAACATTTCAATTTCTTCCTGTGTTGGTTCATCTTCGCGTTCGAACTTGGGACTAACTAGTCCACTAGTAACATCAATCCATAAAGAGCTTCCATCATATTTGGTAATATACTGCTTTGGAATATAATACAAGTGAATATTTACATCGCCCTGCCTTACTACAATAAATTCATTACCCATCCTGTCTACATCACCAATATCTTCGTTATCAACTGTCCTTACATGCTTATGTATTACATCCTCCCAAGGTATTGTCAAAATCTCTCCAGACTCTTTTCCCTTAAATTGCAAATCCGGTTCCTTTGCCATAAATGGTATCACTTCGTGATAGCCCGCATGTCCCTTTCCTGACTGTTCACCTTCTTGAATTTCAGATTTTAATGGAGGATCATCTCTTTCATATTTGTCTTTTATTTCATCTTTTGTTTGTAGCACATACAGGTCTTCTTTATCAAACTCCTTTATGTGTAATTTTGGAATAAAATAATGAGTGCTGCCGTGTTTTAGCTCTACATAATCAGGAGTAATATTTTGTATTTTTCCCAAGTCTTTTCCATCAATTGACTTTACATTCTTATTTAACATTTTTTTACCGGAAAGTTTTACTTGTGTCATGTATAACAATATCTGTGCAATATTGGATTTAACGATTTTATCTGTATCTGAGCTTATATCATTATATCTAATGTTGAGCATTATAAAGCATGCCAGAAGAAAACACAGCAGGGCCTACTGTTTTATGGGCTGAAATTAAAGATAAGAAAGTAAAATCTAAAGATGATAAAACACTTGGACGAATTAAAATGATTTCCTCAAGTCACTTCAAAATAGAAAAAGGTGGTATCACAAAAAAGAAAAGATTTTGGTTACCCAAAAATTTAGCTGACGCTTATGATGGCAAGTATTTATGGTTAAAAAGCGACGAGGAACAAATACATGATAAATTCCTATATGGAGAAGAGCCCCCAGAAGAGGATGGAACTGGATCACCAATAGATAAGGTTAGGCTCGTTAAAGAAGGAATGGCGGGTATATCAACAGAGCCAGCTGATTCATCAAAACCGTATAAAAATATTCGCGACTTGAAATAACTCAAACTACGCGCAGAATAAGTAGATCAACATGATAAAAACGACCTTGATGACAGCATTCGCCGTAGAAGAACAGATATTTCGACTCCACACAAAAAAGAAAATAATAAACGCATTTCTTCAAAAGCCGTAATCATTCAAGTATCAAAGTGAATGGAATATGCAAATGCGTTTGGTCCATAAATTTCATCAGGAAAGACACCTATCATTTTTGTTATTAAGCAATGTAGTGCATACTAATATTACAATGGGAGATTACGAAATTAAAAAAGAAACAGAATTTGAAGATACAAAGAACGACACCGAAGAAAAATTAGAAGATGCAGGAGATAAGGTTAAAGCCGGTGCAAAGGCATTTGGAAAGAAAGTCGCAGATCCTGACAAGGATTTAGAAAGTGAGTACCAAAAAGAAAAGATAAAGGAAAAAATGGACTAGAATTAGTCCATAGTCATTTTTTATGATTATCCCCGTTAATAGTAAAATTAGATTCGAGCAAATCCATAAGCATAACATAATCAGTTATGTATTCAGAACTTTTTATTAATTCACTGATGGGCAAATATCCAAAGCCCACCAGAGATTGAACCGTCGTTGCGTATAGGACCGTCTTGATGTTCTGCTAATTTATGCTCAACAAATTATAAAATAGTTAATACTAAATCCTAATACACGGATACTATAAGAACAAGGTCGAGAATCAGGAAATAGAAAGTGAATCATTTAATTTTAATTGCATTGGCGATTTTTTCCCTGCAATCCAAATCTATTTTTGATTGACACAAACTTGATACAATATCCAGTCTAGGATTCTTACTTCGCTGTCTAATGGATCGGCTTCAATTATAGAATCTTTTTTGTTTATCATATCTATAATTTCTTTCATTTTGGCTTCTATAAGTGAACAAATGTGAATATTCGGATTCTTCATATTTTCTAGAACGCAATTAATTAATTCAATTCTTTTTGCAAGATCTCTTTTGTAAGTATTATCATCTTTTAGTGTACCATACTACATCTTTGGATCTTCCATTTAATTTTGTAATGTTTGTCTATAGTCCTACATTGAAATGGGAAATAGGAAATTTTATTAACATTCTTAAAAAAATGGACGGTGGATTGAAGTTTTCGTTACGCCAGTATAGTACTTCCTGTTTCATTTAACTTAAGATGATCTCTGATAGGAAATACGATTTGGTCCATCGTACCAAGACCACTGTATGGGCGCATACCCAAAGGAAACTTGTTCATACTCTGCAAATTTCATCAGATCAGGCGTTGAATAGGAGTTCTGTTTAACCTGCGCGATATCCCTTATTATGGCGCCGAATAAATCTATCGTAAATTGTAGGACTTCGGAACCGGCGGCTGTTTTTGCATAGAATACTAAGTTGAATGTTTTCATCAATTCCCCTGTTGCTAAAGCCTTATACAAAAGCGGGGTAGAACGATCAATCAGTTTTACGAGAACCAGGGGCTTATAATCTAAATGCGGGAGCCTAGTAGGCTCCCGGGCAACGCCAATGGGATCGTAGATAGAGTTAACTTCATGACTAAAAGATAACACGCTTATCATACCTTCTTTGCCTTTTTGGGTAACTGAACCCTTGATAAGTCCCTGCGTCACACCTTCAAGTTTCAGAAATTTGTTCACGTCACAGTCCCCTGTTGTATGTATGGCACATCCTTGAATCTCATTGTAGATCTTATGCAGATAATAATTCATTCATCATATATCAATTTTGAAATAATGTACTAGAACCTCCGTTTGAAAGTTATAGATAGTAATGTTACTGTGAAAAACATAATAACGTAGATTGGTAACTAACAACGATACGATACAATTCAATGTTTGTACTTTTTATTTTATTCACAATTGTTATAATAACGTACTTTAATTTGCTAGCATCAAGATATGAAGAGTAGCATTGGCGATATAGGATACCACAAAAGTAATTCTACAAGTAAGTTAGACCCCAAGGATCGAGTCAAAATAATGACACGTGTATCGGTCGTTTTATTATCTGTTTTTATAAGCTCCGTGATTGTATCCCCTTTCCAGTTATTACCAACTTCATTACAGTTGCCGGTAGCGTTTGCACAGCAAGTTTCATTCAATAGTCCAGTGCCGTTAGACAACTCTCAAGGAGATCAAGTTGATTCGCATATTGCCTCGTCTGGGAACACTGCATACATGACTTGGACCAGTGAGGTCAATGGGATCAGTAAAATACTATTTGCCAAAAGTTCCAATGGCGGAAATAGTTTTGACAGCAGAAAGACATTGAGTGATGATAGTGGTTCACACTTTGCGTTTTTGTCCGATATTGCTGTGTCCGGAAATAATGTCTATGTTGTGTGGACTGACGTTACTACTACGGTCGATATAGTCTTTATAAAAAGTACAGACGGAGGAAATAGTTTTACACAGCCTATAAAACTAAATGATGGGAATGAGCCCAACGGAAGATTTCCTAGAATTGCTGTTTCAGGATCGAATGTGTTCGTGGCATGGCAGGATCTTGCATGTTGCCCCTCAGGGGTTGACTCTGACATATTTTTCGCAGTGAGTACTAACGGTGGTACTACATTTAGTAATCCGCTTAACGTTAGCAATAACCCAGGGACACTTTCAAATAGTCCGTCAATCGCAGCGTCAAGTACCAACGTATACATAGCGTGGTCAGACTGTGAGCCGAATGGAACAAATTGTAAATTGCTATACACTAAAAGCACCAACGCAGGGACTAGTTTTGCTAATCCGGTTACTTTAAGCGGACCTCCATCTTCACTTCCTGATATAAAGGCATTCAATGATAAAGTATACATCGTGTATGGTCAACTACATTCTGTTAACAATGTTGACATCCGTGATGTCTTTCTACAAAAGAGTGCAGATGGTGGAACCACATTCGGAAGTCCTATTAATTTAAGTGAGAATATCCCAAACGCAGCCAGATCTCAAAATCCGAACCTAGATGTTTCGGGTGATAATGTAGCTGTGACATATGAGGTAAGGAATGATTTTGACACTAATCCGCATTGGGAAGTAGTCTTTAGGGGCAGTACTGATGCAGGCAATGCATTCAGTCAACCAAAAAGCGTAAGTAGTACTCTTGGAAATTTGGATTCTAGCCTAAATGATGTAACTATATCTGGAAATAACGTATACGTTACCTGGAATACATTTGAGAACCCTAACTTTAACACATATTTTGCAGCAGGTACGATAACTCCATCTGTAAGTCCAGTAGAGGGCATAGAGAACCTTATTGCTACAATAGATAATATGAACCTGATAAAAAGTGTTAAAACTAGTTTAGAAGGTCCATTGCATAACGCTATAAAACTTCTGACAGATAATGATCCGACAAATGACAAAGATGTCTGCGCTAAACTCGGCTCGTTCTTACAACAGGTAAATTCAAAAGAAAATAACGGGCAACTAACTTCTCAGCAAGCTGCGGTTCTAAGGGCCCAAGCTACGGCTATCCAGAGTAGTTTGGGATGCTTATCTGCGAATCAACTTGCCTCAAGTACATCGGCTGGAGACAATTCAAGAGGAATCATAGTGTTACCATATTGACTGAAATAATTGGATTAAAAACCTGTCCTTTTTTTATTTAGGTCTCTTGTATTTCTAGCACAATCATCAATAAGATAGAACCCAGGCAAATGTAAGACAATAAATGTTTCCATTTTTTCTATACAAAGAAAGGATAGTAAGTTAAATCACTGATGGGTCTTGGAAGAAGTTTAACTTCAGACCCACCAGAGTATGAAACGGTAGTTGCGTATAGGACAGAGTATGGATGTTCTTGTTAATTTATGGTCGACATATTATAAAAAAGTTAAACCGACTTGATAGAATGTGTCAATACGTAATTAAATGTAAACAAGAAGTTTATCTGTAATTTGGATACTTAAGATAAGTGAGGCTGGTCGGAGCCTTTTATTACATTGCCTTGAACCATTGCGATGAATAATTGACACTCCGCCAGTCATCAATTTTTTGAATTCAAGTTTGTACCAATAGACTTAAAAGTCAAGAAGGTACATTTTATTTAAATATTTCTTTGTTACTAAAATTAAAAACATAAGCAACATTAGCCCAATATTCAATTATGTCTGAAGAAAGAATCGGAGATAAGTTTCTTCGGAAACTCTATGAAAAGACTGTAGATAATGGGATTAAAAGTATCGACAGAAATGAGATTGGAAAAGAAATTGGAATATAGATGTACAAATGGATAACCTAGTAAACGAATTGACGTCTGATGGTTATATAAAGAAAGTAGGTCGAACCAAAATTTACTTAACGGATGATGGAAGAAAGAGAGCAGAAATCTAGACTCTTTTTGAATCTTCAATTTCTTGGTGCAGCGTTTGTTTTGCGATCACAAATTTGAATTAGCATTTTGAGGATTTAATATATGAGACCGTTAAAGGGAGGGAGTGATCAAATTTAAGACCGGTGGGGTTAAGGCACTAGATAAGAGATTCCCACCGGCCTATCTCAAAATGTTTCGGGAAGTAATCAATTCGTGCTTCTACCTGATATAAGAACATGGCTTACCTTAGTTTACTTTAAAGAATAATAATCTATCAAGTGGGTAAACTTAAAAGGAAATAATGCAATTCTCTTATAAAGATTTACTCAAGTCCAAATTTTTACACCTAAACACACAATATTGAATCAAATCCCTCTGGGCCCGAATTGTTAGCAATACGCATCCGACGGCCTCATAAAATAATGTTTCCTTTTATTTATATGTCATAATATTGCTGGTTTGTCCATACTAGTCGTATGAAATTAGTCAATAGAGTTTGGAGATGGTTATTGTTATCTGTGGGCACTTGTTTAAAGACCTGAATTTGATTATTATTCCCGTCGACTACGTACACATTACCGGAAGAGTCAACATCAACGTCTTCTGGACCATTAAATTCACCTTCGCCTTCACCATAGGATCACCACATTGTTATAAATTTACCATCACTGGTAAACTTTTGGATACGATTATTATGTAGATCAGATACGTACACATTACCGGAAGAATCAACAGCGACGCCAGAGGGAATATTGAATTGGCTTTCGCTATTACCTAAAGATCCCCATATTGTTATAAAATCTCCATCATTGGTAAACTTCTGCGTACGACTATTATTTAGATCAGCTACGTACACTTTGGCAGAAGAATCAACAGCGACGCCAGAGGGATAATTGAATTGACCTTCATCTGAGCCTTGATATCCCCAAGCCTTAAGAAATGAATATTGTTCTTGTGGTTCTGCTTTTGGTTGAGGTGGAGGCAACTGATATATCATATTCGTTTTTTAGACAGACGAAAAGCCTAATTACGCGCGAGAATTTATTCAGGATATGTCTCGTGTTGATATTTTAACACCGATTCACAAGGGCATTCGTTCAATGATTTACAAATTAGGGGGCGAAATTCAAACAGCTGACTTCACCGATGAAGATGCGACTAACGCACTTGTCGCAAGACTAGAACACGATCTATCAGTGGCCACGTCCAGATGTATATTATGCTTGCTTCATGAGCATGGCGGAAATGAGGACGACCACTTTTTCCCAAAGGTTCGTGCTTTTGAGCCGGGAATGGTAGAAATGCTAATTCAGGAACATCGAGAGATCGGTCACAAACTGGTTGGGCTCTCGAAGATTTGCGCTGAACTGATTGCAACCGAAGACCCCTATCAGAGGATTGAGATAGGAATGAAACTGAATCGGTCAGCGGATGAACTGTTTGCGTATTACATGACACACATGAACAAAGAAGAGGTTGCGATGCTTCCAGCCACTTGGCAGCATCTTACTGATGAACAGATTCTCGAAATTCGCGCAATAGTCGAGGCAAACATCCCGCCTGAGAGATATGCTGAATGGATGAGATGGGTATTACCGTCACTGAACGTCAATGAGCTCGTTGAAATGTTCACTGGAATGAAGAAGGGCGCACCTCCGCAGGTTCTGGAAAACATGGTCCATATCGCCGGCACAGCAGTAGACGAAGAAAGATGGAAAACGGTCAAGACTAGAGTCGGGCTCTGAGAATGTTCACGCGAGTAATTGCTAATGAAACGTGGGAATGGAAATAAATAATTCAGCAATTACTTCTCCACTTTTTCTATTCATATGTTATTCATTTTAGAATAAATTTTGGTTCACTTGAAGTCAAATATGAATCATAGACGACCATTCATAATTGTAAACTTGTAATTGCATTTAATGCACATACAGAACAAAGTTAATCTAAAGTTAATAGACTAGATAGTTGATTGGACTAGAATGGATACTAGATTGGTTATTTTTGTGGCTCTATCGACTTTGCTTGTTGCGGCAATTTACAGTTCATCTCTATTTGTTCTATTTGCTAGTAACCAATTCAATCGTACGAATTGGTAGCGACTTTAAATCATTTTAGATAACTTAAGGCACACGAACATAAAATCATGTCAAATTTGATTCACAAACGACCAACCCCATAGTTCTAGTTCTCTAATTGGATATAATCGACATAAGCAGTGAATCGGATTGAAGAATCAATGTTATACCTAGTTAACAAGAAATGGAGCTGGGTTATCGGAAATATGAAAAATTTTTTAATTGAGTCGACTATTTGCGACTATTTGTGTTCATTCATTCTTTGGCTAAATAACGATTCTCAGAATGCTTTCAATCCTTTATGAGGTTTATTGTACATTAATAGATTACAAATATGACAACAGATGGAAGAAAAATGATGGCATATTCTAAACGGTCAAACCCACTAGATAAACATATGGAAGAAAAAGTCCATCAGTATACTTCTAAAGATTTGAAGAATATGAAAATTTTATTGTATAAAAGGTTATTAAAAACTCATCATTTAATACAAGATTACGGGTTAAAAGTTGATTGAACAAGAATCAGGAGCTGACTCAAATTCAAAAAAAAGTTCCTATGTATACTAATATCTCCAAATAGGACTGTGGTCGTAATAAAATAATATGCCTCCTTCAGATTTGCGTGAGGTTACACGAAGACAGAATGTAGGTTTAAAGAGAGAGAAATCAGAACTAACTCAACTGTACTCTGATTTACGCGAATCATTCGAAGCTATGAGCGAAGTAAATTGTAAGCTTCGAGCAGTCAATGAAGAACTTAGATTACGTAATAAGGCACAAGAAGAATTTATCAATATTGCTGCCCACGAGCTAAGAACTCCAACTCAATCCATCATAGGATATTGCGAAATGTTACAAATGTTTCCCGAGGACAGTAAAGAATATCTTGAAAGGCTGTCAAGAAATGCTGACCGTCTTTACACACTTATCTCTGATTTGTTGGAAGCAACAAGACTAGAGATGGGCATACTAAAATTATTCAAAGTTGACTTTAACTTAACCGATACGATTCGTGAAGTAGTCAGCGATATAAAAAAGAAGTCCTATATAGCAACCAAATATAATAGAGAGGTCAAAATAAAACCAGATATCAAATTAGCACTTAAATCCCATCAAATTGTTGTTCATGCAGATAAAGAAAGGATTGCTCAAGTCTTATCCAACTTATTAGATAATGCAATCAAGTTTACCAATTTTGGGACAATTACGGTTTCAGTAAATTTAGATGTCAATAAAATCGTTAAAATAAGTGTTAGAGATAGCGGAAATGGTATAGACCCCGAAATTAGACCAAAACTCTTTCACAAGTTTACTACGTTGTCAGATAGGGGTACAGGATTAGGTCTGTTTATTTCGAAGAATATAGTTGAAGCTCATGGTGGTTCAATTTCTGGTAAAAATAACAAACCTGGCACCGGAGCTACGTTTTCATTTACATTGCCTACTCTTACTAAAATGAAAGACACCAGCAGGAAGAAGTAACACATGTATCGGGTTTTAAACCCTTGGACAATCAAAGTATGATTCTCAAACAAGAGCTTAACGATACTGGCTAGAATTGCTCGGTCTTATACCTGCGTTTTGCTTCCTGCACTCTCTGTTCAAAGGGTACTTTATCGTTGTTGGCATTATCTCTTTTTGAAGAGCTCTCCTCTAGCCCCAGTTTTTCATAAAGAAGATTTACTAGCCTCCTTTCTACAATAGTCCTACCGCCGTCAATTGCATGCTCTAATGCTTCATCCAACGCTTCAGGATTGTTCACTGTTTTTGTTAATCGAATTGAGTATTTTGTCTCCAAATAATCTGTTACTATTTTCGATACAACAACACCTAATATTTTAAGGGCTTCGGTTGTTGCCTGAGCAAAAGCTTCTTCAAAGGAAATTTTATTAGACATAGGTATTACCTGAGTTAAGAATTGCTAGTATTCCAATAATGGATAGAATTCTAGATGGTGTTTTCATGTTACCAACTACGGGGATTTCCTTTGTCTTCTCCGAAGTCGTGCTTTCTTCTTCGGCCTGGAATTTAACCGAGAATCTAAATCAGCCTTCCTTTTTTCACGTTCTTTGGATTGCTTTTGCTGTATTTTTTTCTCTTTATCCAAGTAGCGTTGGTAGACTTTTTGGGCAATTCCACTCATGATACCATGATACTCACTCATCGTACCAGATATCTTAAGTCCAGTCTTATTTTGAATCACAAATTTCAGAATAGAATGGTCATGATTAGAAGCTCTCATTTTGAGTATCAACATAGACCTCTTCAATTCGGCATCTGCCTCTACGTATCTCAGAAGGACAATGTTATGAAAAATAGAAGATACGCCAAAGGAACTGATATTAAGCCCTGATTCTTGGTCTGTAAGAATGGTAAATATTGGAGTTATTTCGTAGCTTCCCATTAAATTAACTAGTCGTTTCGTAATCAAGTACATTTCTTGGCTATACAAATGCTCGAATGTGGACAAACCATCAATTACTATGCGAAATGGTCTTATAGCTTCAATGTGTGAAGTCAATTCAGAAATGAATGCGTCTGGACTTTGATTTTCCGGCGTCCATGAAATTAAGTGAAGTCCCTTCTTTTCCAATTCTTTCATATTAAATTTAAGGGATTTACCAAGACTTCTTATTTCAGCAGGTGATTCTTCAAGCGAACAGAACATACTAGGTTTACCCTCAAGAACGGCCTGTACTGCAAATTGGAATCCAAAGGTTGTTTTTCCGGTACCGGATGCTCCAGCCAATATAGTCGTACCGCCTTTTAAAAAACCCCCTTCGAGTCTTTCATCCAAACCCGGAATTCCTGATTTGATTCTCTCATCTGTAGTCGGATAAGTCATCCTGATTGGTTGTTTTGGATAGACTACCATGCCTTTATCTCCGATGAGCGAGACATGAGGCTCTCTGTTTATTGAAGTAGCCCTCATTTTTACTACCTTAACAGTGGCTGGGATTTCATCAGTACTACCATGCTCAAGTTGTATTATGCCATCTGCCACGAATTCTTCCATCCCAGATCCCACATTTACGCTTCCAATGGGAACTTCAGTTATCAACATATTTGTTATGCCCTCCGCTCTCA
>Ga0065715_10000214_pt1 | contig 22096 bp, 30 predicted proteins | sample MisBulReplicate1_FD_59102 | JGI IMG/M metagenome (GOLD analysis project Ga0065715, IMG submission 59102) | Miscanthus rhizosphere microbial communities from Kellogg Biological Station, MSU, sample Bulk Soil Replicate 1 : eDNA_1 v2 (version 2) | ecosystem: Host-associated > Plants > Roots >...
GGATGAGAAACCGTGGCCAGCACAACCGCTGGTGCCTCGACCGTTCGGCAACAAGCGCCCTGACACCACCGGCTACCCGCTGCGCCACGCTGGCCCAATTGACCAGTTTGCCGAAAACGTTTTCGTTTGGTACGACGAGGTTGAGCTAGTTGGTGGGGCGGCAAATCATTTGGCTGACGCTCAACGTCAACAGCAAGCGTACGGGGCAACCTTGGTTGGTGACACCCCTGACCACACGTACAGCGAGGCTCAGTTTGCTGGCCTGGGCGCAAAGATTCAGGAAGTTGAGAGTGCGTTGAGTAAGGCCAAGGCGCACGCACGTGCATTGTTGAACAGCTATGACCAGCACGGTGAGGCTGAGTTGTCCTTGTCGATCTATCTGGCGATCTTTGGCGAACTGCCGCAGTGATCCTGCGCAGTTGGGCGGCAAGACATGGGGTGCCCTTCGGGGCCATCCTTGAACTTGAAACACTGATGGGCGTGACGCACGCGCCTACCCCTAACCCTGACGAGCACCAGCTTGGCAGCGAGGGGCGGCAACAGTCCCTCATTCTGCTTGAGGCTGGCCAGAAGGACATCCATCTATTCCGCAACAACGTTGGTGCGCTTCCTGACAAGGGCGGGCGGTATGTGCGCTACGGCCTGGCCAACGAGTCAAAGAAGCAAAACGATTTGATCAAGTCGGCCGACCTTATCGGTTGGGAACCAGTGGTCATTGCGCAGTGGATGGTGGGTTATAAAATTGCCCGCTTCTTGAGCGTTGAGGTCAAAGAGGAAGGATGGGTGTTCACTGGCGATGAGCACGAGCAGGCCCAACAGACCTGGGCTGACCTTGTGGTTGCCGGTGGCGGTAGGGCGTTATTTGCAACTGGGCCAGGTAGTCTATAAAGTGTCCGTAATTAATGCACTAGGAGGTTGCGCGATGCAACGCGACACGAAACAGGAACTACTGATCAAGGGGCACGCGCTGGCCTTGGTACACGGATTGGGCCACCTGACCAGCAAGGTTATGAGTGACGCAACCGGCTTCTATCACTTTGCCGTGACCAATCACTACGGCAGCATTGCCAGCTTTCGGGAAGCGGTGAAAGAGTACGGGGTTAAGAACGGCACCATGGCTGCTGACCTGGCTGTACGGTGTCCACGCCTCAGCCCTGCTGACCGCAAGAATGAAATCCTTGACCATGCTTTCGATCAAGCGGTTGCTGATGGGTTGTCGAAGGTGACACGAGCCAGCGTGGCAACCGCGCTTGGTATCAGTGACGGGTTGATCAGTCGCTACTTTGGTACGGTGCTCGGGCTGCGTGATGCGGTGCTTGCAAAGGCCGTGGTGAGCCAGCACGTTGACGTTGTTGCCGACGCCATTGAGTTGGACATGAACATCCATCACGTACCCCCGGACCTTGTGTCACGCGCTCGCGAAATCCTAGCCGCTTAATTGCGGCTTTTTAATACCTGTTGACAGACCGTTATTAGCGTTCTATTGTTCGCTCACTTGAACGCACACGGAGCAACGACAATGCACGCACCAATCATGATCACAGGCGACGGCACCCGCTGGACCCAATGCGCTAAGTGCCGCAAGATTCGCGCACTTGAGCGTGACGAACTTGAAGGTCACATACTTGAGTGCGCTGATTGCGCTAGCCAACTGTGCCTCAAGAAAATGAGCATGGTTGAATGGGAAGCGCTGACCGAGCAATACCCGCAACCGCTCAGCCCTGTTGAGGTTCGTATCCCAGCGCACAGCAACGCACTAATCATCAGCACGGTTAGCGGCCTGCGGTACACACAATGCCCGAAATGCCAAGCTCGCCACGTGCTGCATCTTGGCTTTGTTCACGGCTCACACCTTTGCTGCAATGGCTGTGGTGAGAACCTGTTGCTTCAAGAGCTGAGCATGGGCGAGCTGGAAAACTTCAAGGGTGTTGAGCGCGACAGCGCCGAAGCTGATGCAGCGCAAGCACTGTTCGTTGAGTTCGGTTTCAGCAGTCAATGGGTGATCGCTGAGTGCAACCCGGCAGGCTGGGGTTTGGTTCGATACGCGGACTTCGAACGTTGGTCGCAAAAGCATTACGCTGAGAAGCTGCGCAACTGGTCGCTTGAGCCTCGCCGGATTCAACCAAGCAAGATGCCAATCTGGGACAACTGCTCGGGTGACGCTGTGCTGACAGCTCGCGAAATGACCAAGCGGCTTCAAGAGCGCGGGTTTTTGGTGCGCACCAATGTTGGCAGCCAGCCACGGGTTGCAGATATAACCGGGTTCGCGGCAGGTCGGCGGTATGAGTACGATGTTGATGCAGTCGGCAAGACCGCTGCAATGTTCGGCACCGAGGTTCATCAAGCGATGGACGCCAGCCAACGCAACGAGAAGTTGAAGCAGGAACTTATCCGCCAGTACACCAACGCAGCGGCTTTCAAACTTGGGCGCCGCCATGTTGGTGACGAGAAACCAATCAAAGACCAACTTGCGCAGAACCTTAAACTGATTGGCTGCACTTACACTGAGATTGGCGAAGTCATCAGCGAACTTGTTGAGGGCTTGAAGAATGTTTGAACTACTGATGGTTTATTGTTTGGCGGGTGAGCCGTGCGTTAACGAAACCGTGGCCAACTTCCCGCAGTATGACGTGGGGCAGCATATCTGCAACTTGGCCAAGCCGGGGATTGAACAGGGTGTGCGTAGTCGCTCGCCGGCTGGCACCCGCATCACCTTCACGTGCCGTGAGGCTGTTGGTAGCGGTCCGGTTGAATACGAGTACCAACAACCCAGGCAAGCGCAACCTGATCTTTTAGACCGCGTGCCGGGACTACTTCAACAATTCGGGGGATACTTACGATGAACCCACTACAGGCGTATGCGGACTCTTATCGTTTAATGGGTCGCACTGGCGATGGGCAAATTATGTGTTCAAGTGTCGCGGTTGATATTGAGCGCAACATGATGCCACACGCTGTAACATCCGAACAACTTGAAGGTCTGCGGGATCTTCGGTTGCACCACTGGAAAGGGGTGTTGAAGTTTAGCGAGCGTGTATCGGCGCAAGAAATAACCCTAGCGCGCTTCGATAAAGCATACGGGGTTGAGGATCCTGCACGCCACCGCATAGTTTCTGCGCTTGAATACAGCAAGCGCGTGCATAGCTTTCAAATGAAACAAGTTCAACTGCTCAATGATTTCTTTCCTATTGGCGACACGGCGGAACATGACAATGCAACCAACCTTTAAATCCATGCGTCACGACGGCACCGTAAAGCGCGGTGAAGCTAACAGCGTGCGCCTGGAAGACATTCACGAGCGACCAGGCTTCAACATCGTTCGCGACTACAATTCGCCAAAGTATCAAGAGGATGTTGACGCGCTGGTGGCGTACCTTGAAGCGGGTGGCACCGTTGAGGCGCTTGAGGTTGTGCCGCGTGCTGAGGGTGGCGTGTGGGTTGTACAGGGGCACACCCGCCGCTTTGCCTTTAAAAAGATGGACGAACGCGGGACGTTGCCCCGCACCCCGAACAAGGACGACCCGACAATTCTTGAAGCGTGGGTATCAGTCAAACCTTTTGTCGGCAATGACGCTGAGCAACTGTTGCGCCAGGCAACCAGCACCAAGCGTGCCGAAGTTGACGTGCTCGGGCTCGGGCGGGTCTATAACAAGCTGCTTGGGTTTGGCTGGACACCGCAACAGATAGCTGACCGCAGCGGTGAGAAGTTGGCCACGATTCAACGCGTCCTTACCCTGGCCAGCGGCAACACCGACGTACACGAAATGGTCAAGGCCGGTGAGGTCAAGCCGACTATTGCCGCGCAGGCTGTGAAGACTCACGGTGACAAGGCTGGGGCGGTGCTGGGTGCAGCTCTCGTTGAGGCCAAGGCAATCGGCAAGACTCGGGTGACCAACGCCGTGCTCAAACCTAAGCGCATCCCTGAGGCCCTGGTAGAAGCTATGGGGTTATTGGCTCGGGCGGCATCTGAGATAGGCAGTCTTGCGACTTCCCTGACCAATGCCTGCGAGGACTTTGAAGGGCCAGAAGAGGGGGACCCGCAGGCAACCGAAGAGTGCAGCGAGGCCCGAGCACTAGCAGACAAGATCGCAGCTTTCATTGCGCGCCACGATGAGGTGCCGGTATGAGTCTTGAGCCTGTAGACATCACTCGTTGCCAGGCTGAGAAGGCTGACGGAGTGAACGCGTTCACTCTTGGCGGGCGTCCTCGGATGGTACGGTGCACCAACAAACCAACAACGGTCGCGCATGAGCGTGAGCCAGGGCCTGACGGTCTACGCGGGGCAATGAGCCTATGCGGCGAATGCCAGTCAGCCTTGATAGAACAGCTTGGGTGCGGGCATTGCGAGTTCGAACCCATACCGCTGCATTGACAAAAAGCCCTCAAATTTGAGGGCTTTTTGTTACCCGACGAACGGACTTGTAGGCCGTCAATAATACACTACTCTTATAAGCAGGCAGGCGATTCGCGCCGGCTTACTGACAGTAGGGGTAAATGACAATGCGCCTTGAACTTGCAACTATCTTTATCGACGCTCAAAAAGCACAGACCAAGCTGACGGCGGCACGCACTGGCCTGGACACCGTAGCAGCTCGCTTTATTGCGTACCTGGCCGCTGAGAAGGTTGACACCGTGGAAAAGCTGGACGACGTGGTATCTGCTGCGTACGCGCAGAACAAGTGGACGCGGCGCCAGGGTAGGCCAAAGGCCGGGGACACCCCAGCACCTCACGTGGTCGGGGTGTACGTGTCCACGGTGCGCAGGGCTTTGGGATTCAAGATCAAGATTGCGAACTGCAAAAACATGGAAGAAATCCGCAGGGCAATCAATCTGAAAAAGCCTGCACCTAAAGCTGACCCTGCTTTGATTGGCGTACAGGTGACCGAACCGCACACGCTGACCGGGGTTCTGTGGCATGACGTGATTGTGGTGCGTGACAACCTCACCGCCAATAAGCAGCAAGAGCTGGAAGCCAAGGTGCGCAAGCTTTTGGATCAGTACCTAAAGAGCGCCCAGATGGAGTTGCGCCTTGTCGCCTAGAACTCTTTCCGTCGTTAAGAGCCCTACCAACCGGTGGGGCTTTTTAATTGTTGACAGACCGTTAATAGAGTTCTATCGTTCGCCCTACAAATACGAACAGCACGGGGCAGGACATGAAACTCTTGAAAGCCATTTTGCAAAAGCTCGCGGGCCAGCCGCGTTACCCGACCGCTGAGGAAGCGGCCTTGTTGAACGCTCAAGCACTGCGGAGCATTTGACATGTTGATGATCAGTCGCCGTACCGGTGAAACAGACCAAGACTTTGCAAATCGTGCATTCCGCTGGAACCGCCTTTGCGGCAAAGCGTTCGAAGACCGCCAAGCCCGTCACGCGCTTTGCAACTGCAATCAAGGCCGCTTGGCCTGTGGGTGCGGTGATACCTATTCGGCCTCACCGGTGACAGCCGGCAAACTCAACCAGCGCTTGCAATTCGTTGATGGGGTGCTTGACCTGGCGCCAACTGGCGCGACACCCCTAACCCTGGAAGACATGCGCGCCATGGGCACCCCGCTCGCGTTCGGTGCAGCCTACCCAATGACTCGTGTTCGTGCCATCTGGTACGGCGCAGGCTTGGTGTTCGCGGTGTCGCTGATCGCCGTAGCAGTATTCGGGATGGGGCAATAAACTGCCATGGCTAAGAAGTCCAACGCGCAGTACAAGGCTGATCAGTACGCCCGAGCAAAGGAACTGGCTGAGAAGCTGGGTATCACCAACCGCACGCTGCCACTGCCGGCCACGATTAACACCATGCTCAACGAGCTGTGCGAGCGTCACCAGTTCACCGACTGGCGGGAGCTGGTCATCAACATGATTCGTGTTGCCCACGGTGGTGCGGTTGAGCTGGTTGCAATACCTTCAAGTGGGTTTGTTCCAAGCGAGAAGCAGTTGCGCAAGGTGGGTGACCCTGACGTATGCGCAACTTGCCGGGGTAAGGGCTACATCAAGATTTCAGGTTTAACCAACGGCGGGATTGGTAACTTTACCGACCCATGCCCCAACTGTTCTGAGGATGAATGAAATGAAAAAGGTAAAACACTGGCTGCACGCTTTACTTTCGGTTGTGACCTGCGGGTTGTGGTTGCCGGTCTATGTGATCGTGATTGCGACAACCGAAATGTTCAACCGTGGATACCGCGTAGGCAAAGCGGCGGGTCGGGTTGAGAAGTCCAACGAGTACGAAGAGCTGCGGGTTGATGTCAGCAAAATACAGTTCAACGGATCCAAGCCGAACACCTTTGTCGATGACGCTGGGCGCCGCGTTATAGTCGGGGCTGATGGCGAAATGCGGTTCGGTTGCACTATGGTGCCGATTGTTACGTTTGCTGACACCGCCGACAGTGAGCGTGTTGCTGAGGTGCTGCGGCACAACAAAGACGTCACTACCTTTGAACGCTTCAAGGAACTTGGCGACCGTATGTTGTCGGGTGACCCGCTGGACTCTTACGAGCAGCTTGAGTACCAAGAGCTACGCAAGGAGGTTGTGCGATGAGCGTTGGAACTATCAAGCCAGTCGTGACCACCGAGGATGTTGCTGCATTACCAAAGGCTGACTTGCAACTGCAAGCACGCGCAGCCCTGGCGGCTGGTTACACTGTGGACGTTCGTCACATCCGCTATGAGTTCATGGTGTTCGCGAACGGCAAGCACTTTTACCCGCTGACCAATTGGGGCCAGTGCGTGCGGTTGATTGTTGATACCCGCAGCTCATTCAGCATCAACAGCATCGGCCAGGTTTACACCGAGTTCCCCGACGCGCCAACCGGTGAGGATTGGGAAGCCAGGCGGCCAAGCACTGATGTTGAGTATCACTTGCAGATGTGCAACGCCGTGGTCACCAACGTTGCAAAGGGGTTTCCGGTTTGAGGTCACCGAGACAGTATTACCTGGGTGTGAAAGCAAGACTTGATGGCGTTGGGAAGTTGACGAACCCGAACGCTTATATGCAATGGGCCTGGTCGTGGTGGTTGGCCGGCTGGAACGATAAAGACAAGGAACTGATTGATGCAGAAGAAACCCAGCAACACGCGTGAGCAGTGCGCTTTTGATCGTGGGGTGTACAACAAAAAGCTTGCGCGTGTTGCTAGCCAGGCATCGGCGGCTAAAGTTGGGATTGTTGAAAAATGGCGCGAAGTTCACAACCCGCACAAGAAGGGTTCGCCGGAACATCAATTTTGGAATGAGGGGTTTGACAGCGTATGACTCAGACACGTTGGTATCACGGCGGGGCCAGTCAGCGCCGCAGCGGCAAGCCATGTATATTGCCACCAGCCTGTAAGGATTGGGAGCGCCGTCACTGGCTGCAAGGCTACATTGACGCGAACAGTGCCATTGAGGCGCGAGCCAAAGAGCTGCTTGACAGTGTTCCGGTGAGTGCGTAAAGTCGCCCGTGCATTGTCATTGCTTGGCTACACCTCAAGCCCCGGTTGCTTTCCCCAGCACCGGGGCTTTTCTTTGTCTGTTATCTTGACGTGGCGTTAATAACGGTCTATTGTCCGATTACTTAAACGAACAACGGAGCAAGACGAGATGAAAGCCATGCCACCGGGAGTAACGTGCAGAACCTGCGGAACCCGTCTAAGGGTGCGCGATGTTTGTAGCGTGTATTGCCCAAACGAACAATGCGGAAAACTCACCGTAGCCGAGCGTATTTGGTGCCGTAGCCAGCCTACGTTTGCGTACTTTGTTTTGTCAGAGATCATCTATACGAAATGCGGAAAGCGCTTTGCCACCTTCAAGGAGTACCGCGACTGGGTTTATTTGAGCGAGCTTCTGGAATACGCAGGTGAATAACCAACCCCGCCCACCTCAAGCCCCGACAGTGCGGGGCTTTTCTTTGTCTGTTATTTGTGGTCTATTGGTCGGGCGAGTAACAAAAAGGTATGGCTGTAAGTCAACCAGACAATGCGAGGTCACCCCATGCAACCGCAGCTCTAACCAAGCGCACCGAGCCCCGCACTGTCGGGGCTTTTTAATACCCGTAATTTGTGGTCTACTCACCCCGCCAAGTTCACCTAATCAGTAAAACGCCCGATGCACTCTAGACAGGGGTACTGACCCTTGGAGCTTGGCAGCCATTCTAGAGTGCATCGGGCGTTTTCGTTAAAATAAGGCAATGACAATGCTCGCAACAGCTTTGGCGGGAATGACCGCCATCAATCAATGGTTCGTGTGGCGTCTGTCACCGGACCCGAAAAAGCCGGGGAAATACCTCAAGGTGCCTGCGCATCCTGACGGTCGAATTGAGTTTGATGAGAACGGAAAGTTAAAAGGGCCTGACGCCCAAAAGCCGTACGCGTGGTCATCGTTTGAGGTAGCCACGGCTCAGCTCACTGCTCACCTGGGGAGGCTTGACGGCTATGTCTACACGCTCGGTTTTATGGTTACTCGTGATTGTGGCTATTGGTTCTTGGATGTCGATAGTTGCGTTAATGCTGATGGTCAGCTCACACCCTGGGCAGCGTGGCTCTATCAAAACTTGCCAGGCGCCTTTTTTGAGTACAGCTCAAGCGGCACAGGCATACACCTCATAGGGCGAGGTTGCCCGCCTGCTGGTCACCGCACTCGCCCAACCCAAGCATGGATAGCCGCAAACCCTGGCAATGATCTTGAATTCTACACGGGCGGGCGGGGTATCGCGTTTGGCTTGAACGGTCAGGCATGGGGCTCAGCCGATACACACCTGGGTCAGCAGACTCAATATATTGTTGACCAAATTTTCACACCTGAGCAGTCAACCGGTGTGGCCTTGGTGGGCGATGGCCCTCGGGCTGATTGGAATGGCCCGACTGATGACAATGAGCTGATCAGGCGCGCAATGCAGTCTCGCAGTGCCGGGGCGATGTTCTCAGGTAAGGCAACCTTTGCTGACCTGTGGACGTGCAACGTTCAAGCACTTGCAGCCAGCTACCCCGATGAGGACCGCAGCGACGGCTTACCTTATGGTGGCACCGAGGTTGATTTCGCCCTTGCTTCCCACCTGGCGTTCTGGACCGGCTGCGATGCTGAGCGCATGGTGCGGCTTATGTGGCAGTCCAAGTTGGTGCGTGACAAATGGACTGAGCACCGTACGTACCTGGCTGAGCTGACGGTTGACCGTGCCTGCAAGCAAACCCGCAACGTCTGTCAGGACAAGGAAAGCGTGGCCAAGCTGGACGCCACTGTGACCCTGGCAGCAGGTGTGAGCCGGCAAGAGTATTTTGACCTCATCATGGGTTGCAACGATGACGCGGACATGCGCAATGACGTGGTGCCGCAGATCGCCGCTGACCGCTCAATTGCAATGCTCGACCGTGACTGGCTGGCAGCGGCTATAAAGAAGCGCATGAGCGATTGGGGGTTCCCGGTCAGCATCAGTGACTGCAAGGCCATGGTGCGCTTGCAGGTGGTTGAGGATGAGGACGGCGGGATCATTCCTGAGTGGGCAAACCGCCACGTGTACGTCATGGCCACCGATTGCTTCTTTGACCTGATGACCGCCAGCACGATGAGCCGCACCGCGTTCAATGCGCAATATGAGCGCATGATGCCTCAGAAGCCGAACGGCGACCGTGAGGATGCAGCCAAGTGGTGCTTGCAGCGTTGGAACACCGCCACCGTGGGCGACACGATGTACCTACCCGGCAAAGAGAGCATTTTCAATCATGAGGGTCGTTGGTACGCCAACCTGTACAGCCCGAGCACGGTGCCTGAAATCGCCCTCGGCTATACCCAAGGTGGGATTGATGCCATCCAAGCGTTCCTGCGCCACCTGCAAGCGCTGTGCGGCAACCGGAATGAGGTCTATCTAAACCTGCTGGACTGGATGGCCTGGTGTGCGCAGAACCCTGGCAAGAAGTGCCGGTATGCACCGATCATCAAAGGCATGCCTGGTGATGGTAAGTCGCTCATCATTAACGTCATGCAGGCGGTGATGGGATTTGCCAACGCAACCAGCGTGGGTGCCAAGTTGGTCTGCTCAGATTTCGGGGACTGGCAAGAGGGCTCGTGCGTCACCGCGTTTGAGGAACTGATGATCACCGGGGCCAAGCGTTATGCCGTGGCCAACGCGATCAAAGAGCCCATCACCAACAACACGCTTAAGATCAACCGCAAGGGTCGTCCCGCTGGCGCGTCGATCATCAACGTCACCAACTACATTGCGTTCACCAACTTTGTTGATGCTGTGCCGCTGGAAGACAACGACCGTCGTTGGTGGGTGATCTTTTCCCCGTTCAACAGCCTGACAGGTTTGGCAGGTGCGTTGAGCCTGACGACCGAAGGGCTGACCGCGCATTACGACATGATCTTTGACAGCCTCACCGATGTGCGCCGGGGCGAGTGGCGCAAGTTCCTAACTGAGTACACGGTTAGCGCGAATTTCAAGCCAAACTCAAAAGCGCCGGACACCGAAGAGAAACACGAAATGCAAGCGGGCGGGGAAGACGCTCATGAGGCCGTGGCGCGTCAATGTATCGAAACCGGGGCCGTGGGTGTCGGTCAGTTCGTTTTAAGCTCTAGCAGCTTAACAGCGGCTATGAGGACCGTTTGCGTACAGGACGGGTTAGACATTCCGAAAACGACTGCGGTTAACCACGTGCTCACGAGAATGGGCTTCTCACCAGTACGTCAGCTCAAGTGGGATGGTAAGCCCCATCGTGTTTGGTGGAAGCGTGGGACGGTGGCGAACAATGACAACGAGACTCTGCGGTCCATGTTGGAGTTGACGAAAATTCAGCACCTTCAAGCGTTGGTCAATAATTGATCAGGTCCCAAGGGTAACAAGTAGGTCCCAGGTTAAAACGACTTGGGACCCGCTGAGAGCCCCGGTTTATATAGCTTTCTTCTCTTTTAGGTCCCAAGGTCCCAAGTAGAAGTAAAAGTAGCTACACACACAAGAGACTCACAATTCTGTATAGGTGGTCATCATTTATACTCGTGTATGTCTCGTACATTATGCATTTAGATATTTTCAACTTGGGACTTGGGACCTTTTGGCTACAGGCCACGGTTTATAAGGGTTTCAGGGGTAACGGACTTGGTACCCCATCTTGGGACCTTTTCACATTTGAGAGCTGAGATTATGAAAAAACGTCGAATTTCGAAGGAAGAGGCTGAATTCGCCAAGAAATACGTCGAGTGTGGTAAACCTGGTGAATCTTACAAATTTGCGTACGTCACAAAAGGGCTCTCAAATTCTGAGATTAGCTCAAAGGGCTATCAGGTTAAGAACCGCAAGCAGGTCAAAGAGCTTATTGAGACGTTGCAAAAAAAGGTGAGCAAGGACGCTGAATTTGGAATTAAGCAAATTCTTGAAATTTGGCAGGACATTGCAACCGCTGATCCTAACGAGCTGATGAGCAACTTGAGGCGCTGTTGCCGACATTGCTACGGGCGTGGTCACCTTTATCAGTGGAAGGACAAAGCGGAATTCGCGTTCGTGTTGGGCCAGGCACTTAAAAGCAAGCCAGGTAAGGGTGAACCCCGGCAGGCCATCCCGAGTGATGAGGGCGGCTATGGTTTCAACTTCACGTTCCGCCCTCATCCTGAGTGCACCGAGTGCAAAGGTGAGGGGCATCTAGATACGTTCTTTGCTGACACCCGCAAACTGAGCCGTGCAGGCCGGCGCCTGTACGCAGGGGTCAAGCAGACCGCGCAGGGGATGCAGGTACTAACACGCGATCAGGATGCAGCGCTTGCCAACCTGGCCAAGTTCCACGGTATGACGCCTGACAACCTGCGCGTAACTGGCGCTAACGGTGAGCCATTAGTAACTGCTACTATGCCGCTACCGGCTGACCCGGTTGAGGCCGCGAACGTTTACGCGGAATTCATCAAAAAGAACGCAAGGGGATGACAATGCAACGTTACGCAATTGATGCAAAGGGTAAGTGGGTCGCTGTACCTGTTGCCGCTGGGGCGTTCGTGCGCTATGAGGATGCACAAGCGCTGAGCGTGGCCAACATCCTGTTGGACGTGGTGCCAGGTGACGGTAGTGGTCACGAGGTTTACGCCAAGTCTGTTGAGGACGTGGTGCAGAAGCTTTCAAGCATGGATGAGCGCATTGAGGATTTAGAGAGCGATTGGCAATTGCTGAGCGATAAGCACGACAGCATCAGCCGCAACTGCTCAGCGTTCGAAAATGAAATGGGGAACTTGCAGGTTGAGAACGGCAAGATTCGCGAAGCATATAAAGGGTATTCGTCAAAGCTGGTTGTTGACGCACTGACCCACGAACGCGACACCCTGCGCGATGTGCTGGCCCTCTTGGCTCCTGACCTCAAAGCGATGGCAATCCTGTACGCGCAGCAAGGGGACCACACGCGGTCGCAGGCCCTGGCCAACATTTGCAAATCTGTAGGGGTGCTGTGATGAGCAACCGTGGCCCTTGCATGACCCTAAAAGAACTGGCCCGCGAAACCGGTGTAACTCAGCAGGCTCTTTCCCGTCGCAGCAAGAAACACCCGCTACCTGCTGAGGTTCTGTTTGAGGGCAGCGATAAAAAGCAGGTTCATTTGAGCAAGCGCCGGGTCACGCACTCGCGGCAGTTCCGGCGCTCTGAATTGTTGGCATGGTTTGAGGTATCTTCGAAATGAACAACAACCGCAGTGGTACAAGTGAGCTGCATATGAGCGTTCGCAAATTCCGCGCCAAGATTCACGAGGCCTATAAAGCTGGGCACTTTGCAGGGGCTTCAAGTGGTGAGCAGGTACCGACGGCTGACAACGAAACCGAGCGCCGTGAGTACGTCAACCAGGCTGTCAAAGATTTGAACTGGAGATAGTGCAGTGCTCACACCTAAGCCCACAAACTGGCGATACGTGCACAAGTCACCCAAGGCTGTCGAGCTGCGCAACTGGTATCGTCACAACCCTCAAGGTGAGCCGCGCTTACCAACAGCCAAACAACGGTGACCTTTATGAACATCAACGACGTTAAAGAATTCGTCACGCTACCCAACGGCCTGGTCACGGTGGTCGCCAAGCCTTGTGAAGTTCCGCCCGAGGGTTGGGCGTGCTCTCGGGATCGCGGTCACAAAGGTCCGTGCGCTGCAACCAGCGGGGCCATCGTTGAACGCTGCGAACTCGGTGAGCACTGCCGGTGCAAGAGCTTTGATGCTGCGTACAAAGCGGACTGCTGGAACTGGATAGGTGAGGTGAAGCTGTGAAACGCTCAGAAATGACTATCCGTGAAACTGCGCATATAAATGGTGGGCGTCACTTCTTTGCATACGAGTTCACCTGCGACCAAGAGCCACGCTTGGTGCGCTACGACCACTACCATAAGCCAACTCGCTCAGTCACAAGTACGTGGCGCGTTGATGGGATTGACCAGCCTGACTTGAACGCAGCGTTGCACGTGCTCGGGATTGAATAATTAATGAACTGGAAAGACCCCGATTACCGGGGCATCCTGCAAGAGCGGTTAGACAACCTGGCCGCTATCCGCAAGAAGCCTGAAATCATCCCCGCGCTCAAGCTCCACTATCGCGAGAACCCTGCCGACTTCGTGAACGATTGGGGCGTTACTTACGACCCCCGATTGATTGAGCGCGGCTTGTCGCCCATCGTCCCAATGATCCTGTTTCCCAAGCAGACTGATTTCATTGAGTGGGTGCTTGAGCGCTGGCGGGCGGGTGAGTCTGCGGTTGCGCCAAAGTCTCGGGATATGGGGCTCTCGGTGGTCTGCCAGCAACTGGCAGCAACGCTGTGCCTTTTCCGCAACAACATGAACATTGGGTTTGGGTCGCGTAAGGAAGACTTGGTAGACAAGGTGGGCGACCCTGACACCTTGTTCTATAAAGGACGTATGTTTCTTGACCACCTACCCGAAGAGTTCCGGGGCGGATTCAACTCGGCCAACAAGGACCACAGCAGCCACCTCAAGATTTTCATTCCTGAAACCCAATCAATCATCAAGGGTGAGGCCGGCGACAACATTGGGCGGGGTGGTCGTACCGCGCTGTACTTCGACGATGAATCAGCCTTCCAGCCTCGCCCTCAACTGATCGATGCCGCTTTATCGGCAACGACCAACTGCCGGATATCGGTCAGCTCTGTTAACGGTCGTGATAACCCGTTCGCTGACAAGGTGCACAGTTGGCCAGAACACCGGGTCTTCACGTTCCATTGGCGCGACGATCCTCGCAAAGATGACGCCTGGTATAAGAAGAAATGCGAGGACATCGACAACCCAATAATCATCGCTCAAGAGATTGACCTGAATTTCAGCGCCTCTAAATCTGGCATCCTCATCCCAAGCGAGTGGGTGCAGGCTGCGATTGACGCGCATGTCAAACTTGGATTCACAGCGAGCGGTGAGCGCCGTGGTGCCCTTGACGTTGCTGACGAAGGCATTGACTTGAACTGCTGGGGCAACCGTCACGGCGTGGTCATGGAATTCATAGAAGCCTGGTCAGGTAAAGGTTCTGACACGTTCGCCACGACGGCCTACGCTTTTAAGCTTGCCGACGACAACGGTATAGATGATTGGGACTTTGACAGTGACGGCTTGGGTGTTGGTGTTCGCGGTGACGCCAGGGTTCTCAACGAGAAGCGCAACAAGGACAAGCAGAAGGCGAACCCGTTTCGCGGCTCGGGCGCTGTGATCGAAAAGGACAAAGAAGTTTTTAAGGGCGAGCATGGTCGTAAGGGCCGAACCAACGAGGACTTTTTTGCGAACCGTAAAGCGCAAGAATGGTGGCGCCTGATGGAACGTTTCAAGATGACGTATCGCGCCGTCGTTGAGGGGCTACCGTATGACCCTGCTGAAATCGTCAGCTTCGACAGTAAAAAGATCCCAGCAAAGGCGCTGACTAAATTGACGCAAGAGCTTAGTCAACCTACGTGGTCGCAAAACGGTAGTGGTAAGATCCTCATCGACAAGGCGCCGCAGGGCTCACGCTCGCCAAACTATGCGGACACCTGCATGATGTTGTATTCCAAGCGCGCACGCCGCTCAGGCTTCTAAGAGGGTTCACCATGTTCAAACGTTTGTGGCGCAAGTGGTTCGGCTCGGTTGGTGATCCCATCCCGCCCATGGAACCAGAAGCCAAAGCGCCTCGTCGCTCAGGTATGTTCTCTATTGATCAGGCCGAAGGGCGGCTAGCAGATGATCGCGTGTCACTGCCTGACCGTCTGCGCACCCTGGTTGGTTTGGCGCCAAAGCCTGCCGTCAGTATCGGCCTCGACAGCCTTGACAGCAGCGAGGGGGCCAACGGGTTTATCAAGCAGGGCTATGGCGTGGGAATCGATCCAGGCCCTATGCCTGCCATCATTGATTGGTTCCTGAGCCAAACGTTTATTGGTCACCAGTTGGCCGGCATGCTCGCGCAGCACTGGCTGATTGATAAGGGTTGTTTGATCCCGGCCCGTGACGCCGTTCGCCACGGCTTCGACATTCACGCCCCTGATGGCGGTGACCTTGACGCACCCGACGTGCTCAACATGATGAAACGCCTAGACAAGCGGTTCAAGCTGCATAAGAACATGGTTGAGCTGATCTATAAGGGCAAGATTTTCGGCATTCGTATTGCGTTCTTCCAGATCGAAAGCACCGACCCTCAGTTCTATGAACTGCCGTTCAACATCGACGCGGTGACACCCGGCAGCTACAAGGGGATCGTGCAGGTTGACCCGTATTGGTGCATTCCAGAACTTGACATCGCTGGCAGCACCCGCCCTGACTCAATGCACTTTTACGAGCCGAAGTTTTGGGTGATCAACGGCAAGCGCTATCACCGCTCGCACCTCATCATTTACCGTGAGGGTGACGTGATCGACATCCTCAAGCCGTCCTATCTGTACGGCGGTATTCCAGTTCCGCAAAAGGTTTTCGAACGCGTCTATGCGTCTGAGCGCACAGCCAACGAAGCGCCGCAGCTTGCCCTGACTAAGCGCACGGTGATCCTGCAAACTGAGCTTGAGGAAGGTATTGCGCTCGGGCCTCGCTACGGTGAGCGCCTTGGTCAACAGGCTGAGCTGCAAAGCAACTACGCGGTCACGCTCGGTGACACCAACGACAAGTACACGCAGTTCGATACGAGCCTGGCAGACCTTGACGCTGTGATCATGACCAACTTTCAATTGGTTGCGGCAATCCTCAACGTCCCTGGCACCAAGTTGCTGATGACAGCACCCAAGGGTTTCAACGCGACTGGTGAGTACGATGAGGCCAGCTATCACGAAGAGCTTGAATCGATCCAGGCGGGTGCCCCAACCGAGCTGGTTGAGCGTCATCACCAACTGATCATGCATTCGGTCGTGCTGCCGTACATGCGCAAGCGTGACGTTGAATGGGTGCCGCTGGAAACCGTCATCAGTTGGGCACCGCTCGACAGCCCTACAGCCAAAGAGTACGCAGAAATCAACCTCATCAAAGCGCAGACAGGTCAGCAGCTTGTTACGTCCGGCGCCATCGACGGTTACGACGAACGCGACCGCGTGAGGGCTGACAAAGATAGTGGGTACACGGGGATCGCTGAGGCGCAGCGCCCTGATGAGGACGGCAACGGTGAGCCTGACCCTGCCAAGGTTGGCCAGCCCCCAGCCCCTGCACAGCCAGGTTTTGACGCAGGTATTGATGAACCGCAGTTGATCACCAACCAGTTGCGTATAGACCCTCAGATTGTTGAGGCCAAGCGCGGCACCAAGGACTATCAGGTTCAAGTGTCGCCAGTGATCATGGACGTTGTGACCGGAAAGCAGTACCGCGTGGTCATCGACGGTCACCATTCCCTTGAAGCTGCCAGGTTGGACGGTGTGCCGCCTGAGCTGGTCGAGGGCGGTTATGGTGAGTCGGATTACTTCGACGCTGATAGTGGCTCGCCGCTGTGATCAAAAAGAAGGTGCGTCTTGTGCGCCGGCCAGACCCGCTAGGTACTGAGTCTAAGCGGGCGTTGACCCTCAAGCCCTCGGTGTCGGTGGGGGCTGCGTACGCTCGCGAGCTGGAAGCGCTCACCGCCGAAATGCACGCTGAGGTTGCCAAGGCAGTATTGGCCGAGTTTTCAAATACTGCCGCAGCAGACGCTGCCGATGATTTCTGGTCGCGGCTTGCTAAACGCCTGGCTTCCAAGTTCGCAGCGAAAGCAACGCCGTTGGCCACGGGGTTTCTAACTCGCGTAGACCGCAACGCAACCACCAACCTTGAGCGGTCCCTAAAGTCAACGAGCGCCGATATGACGCTCAAGATGAAAAACACGCCTGCGGTCACAAAGGCTATCAAGTCGCGCATTGCTGACAACGTTGACTTGATTACTCGCATACCCGCTGAGTTTCTGGACAAGGTAAAGCAGGACGTCAACGATTCGCTGCGTAAGGGTAACGGCCTGGCTGACCTTCAACCCAAGATGGAAGAGCGGTATGGGGAGGCCAAGAGGCACGCGCAGTTGGTGGCCCTTGACCAGACGCGCAAGGCGTACACCGCGATCAACAGCGAGCGTATGCGCGCCAACGGGGTCACCAAGTTTGAGTGGGTGCACAGTGGTGGTAGCCAAGAGCCGCGCCCGTATCACATGCACTCACCTGCGCAGGGTGGTTTGAACGGTGGGATATTCGACATCAACGACCCGCCCATTATCGACAAGAAAACCGGCGAGCGTGGATTGCCTGGTGACGATTACAATTGCCGCTGTACAATGCGACCAATAGTTACGTTTGACGATGAGGACGACGAATAATGGCGAGCACGCAACGCGTCGAGGATTTCAACGGCTGGTTTGAAGTTGCGCGCAACCCAATCAGCAAGGTTGGTGTATTCCCGTACCTGGGTTCAAGCCTCGGCCCCGACATGATCAAAGAGCAGAACCTTGACCCTGAGAAGGTTTACATGGTTTTCCGTTCGGCTGAGGAACTTGCAAAACCTGAGTTCCTGTTGAGCTGCACGCTCATCCCGTGGATCAATGACCACACCATGTTGGGTAGCGATGACAAGGGCTACACGCGGCCTGAGGAAAAGGGGATTGGTGGCGTTACCGGTGAGCAAGTGTTGTTTGATGAGAATGACGAAACGGTTTATTCGAACATCAAGTTGTTTTCCGAAGCGCACAAGAACGAAGTTGCAAACGGCAAGCGCGAATTATCGTTGGGCTACCAGTGCGCATACGAATGGAAGCCTGGTGAGTACAACGGTGAGAAATATGATTTAATACAGCGGAATCTGCGTGGCAACCACTTAGCATCAGTTGATGATGGGCGGATGGGGCCAAGCGTTGCAGTTCTCGACCACAACGACATTAAAGGTGCATCCGCAATGGACGAAATCCAAAAACTCTTGGCCGCATTGGCCGAGGCAATTGCAAAGCTCGTACCGTCCACCGACCCTGAAAAGGTTGTGGTCGAAGACGAAGAACCAGAAGTCAAAGCCACTGACGAAGACGTCAAGGCAACCGACGAAGAACCAGAAGTCAAAGCCACTGACGAAGACGTCAAGGCAACCGACGAAGAACCAGAAGTCAAAGCCACTGACGAAGACGACACCAAGCCGGTGACCGTCGAAGCGATGGACGCGGCTGTCAACTCCCGCGTGCTGGCGCAGTTCAAAGCCCTGCAAGCAGGTGACGCACTGGCCAAGAAACTGAAACCACACGTCGGTGTCTTTGACCACTCGGGCAAGACTGAAGCGCAGATCGCTGCGTATGGCGTCAAGAAGCTTGGTCTTAACGTCGACAAGGGTACTGAGGTTTCGAGCCTCAAGGGTTGGCTGATCGCCAAGGGCGACCCAAGCAAAGACGTCACCGTGCGCAATGGCATGGTTGACGCAATGGACGCAGCAGACGGCAAGCCGACTCTGATGCAACTCAAGCAAGCCGAACGGAGCAAAGCATAATGTTTCAGCAAACCGTGAACAAAGACATTGGCGCGGGTATTCCTGGCGAGCTGGCATTTGACGGCCCGCTGCGTGCGACCCCTGGCACCATCGACCCAGCCGCCACTGCCGCTAACTGCGTGCTTGGTCGCTACTTCACCAAGAAGCGCGATACCGGTCTGTATGGCCCTGGTGGTGACACCGCTGGCAACGCCGACCTGCAATTCGGTGGTATCGCTGGCACTCCAAAAGAGCTGATCAACTACGGCACCGCAGCCGGTGGCCCACTGGCCCCAAGCCTGCTGGTCAAGCCTGGCAGCATCGCAACCTTCTTCGAAATGGGCATGGTGTGGGTGAGCGTTGCGGCCCCGGCTCAGATCAGCGACAAAGTGATTTACACCATCGCAACCGGTGTGATCGCAACCGTACCTGCTGAAACCGCAGTACCGGCCTTGAGCCTGGCTGTGCCTAACGCCGTGGTGTACCGCATCGGCACTGACCTGGCTGGCGGCGACGTCATCTGCATCAAACTGACCAACTAAGGGACGCCGCGAACATGGCACACTTGCAACCGAGCCGCACCCGCTCTACTACTCACGCCCGGAATGTTGGCGTGATGAACATCACCCCCGAGGAAATCAAGGCTCACGGTATCCGTGGCTTGGGCCTGGACGCCATCGGCGTTGACTTGACCGAGGCTGATTTCCGCCGCATGACCATCGCGATGGACGCCGCGATGGTCACCACGCCGAGCGCCGCAACCCTGCTGCAATTCACGCAGGCGTGGCTACCCGGCACCATCCGTATTCTCACCTCGGCGCGCAAGATTGATGCACTGCTGGGTGAGCGTGTTGTTGGTTCCTGGGAAATGGGCAGCGTTGTTCAAAAGGTCATGGAATCGGTCGGCGCTGCACAGGTCTACAGCGACCATGGCAACGTTCCGTTTTCCAGCTACAACACAACGTACGAAGAGCGCGACATTGTGCGCTTCGAACAAGGTTTCCAAGTCGGTGCACTGGAAGACGCCCGCGCCGCGCTGATGAAAGATAACGCAGCCGGCGAGAAGCGTGACGGGGCCATGATGGCGCTGGAAATCTCGCGTAACCGCCTGGGCTTCCAAGGGTTCAACAACGGTAGCAACCGTACCTACGGGCTGCTCAACGACCCTGGTCTGTTGGCTTACGCAACCGTGCCTGCTGGCGCTGGTGGTTCCACTAAGTGGATGGATAAAACTTTCCTCGAAATCATCAAAGACCTGCGCACCGCGTTCGCTGCACTGCGCACCCGCTCGGGCGGCAACATCGATCCGAAGAAAGCGCCAATCACCTTGGCCACGGGTGTCAGCGTCATCGAGTTCTTGAGCATCCCCAACGACCTTGGCACCACCACGGTTGGCGAGTGGCTGAAAGAGAACTACCCGAACGTTCGCACCGAAGACGCACCGGAATTCGACGCGGCCAACGGCGGCGCCAACGTCTGCTACATCTATGTCGAGAAGGTTGACGCGACCGGTGATGACGCAGGCCAGGTGATTCAACAACTGATCGCTTCCAAGGTCCACCCGCTGGGCATTGAAAAGCGCGTCAAGACCACCGTCGAGGATTACACCAACGCCCTGGCCGGTGTAATGGTGACCCGTCCGTTCGCCGTGTACCGTATCACTGGCGTTTAACAAACCGTCAAGGGCGTGCTATGTTGGGCGCCCTTACACCAACAAACAAAAGGGCTTTGACATGCCGCTACTCTTTTCGACCATGACCGGTGCAGTGACTTACACCGACTGGAAAACTTCCCCCGGTGGCCTCAGCATTGCGGGCGCTTCGGTGACCATCAATGGTGGCGCCAACGTCGCACACCGCAAGACCATCATTACCCCGCGTGGTGTTGGTACTCAGGTTACTGACGATGAACTGGCGTTCCTCGAAACCGACCCGACGTTCAAGATGCACAAGCTCAACGGTTTCATCACCATCGACAGCGTCAAAGACATTCGTGACGCTGACCTGGCGGCAAGCGACATGGAAGGTCGCGACGACTCGGCGCCGGACGTTGAGCAGGACTATTTGGCCGAGGGTTTGAAAGCCCCCACCGTGGTCAACACTGTGCAGCTCGACACCCCGCCACCAACTGGCGCACGCCGCAACCGCAAATAAGGTGAGACATCATGGCCGAGCATACTTTTAACTCGGTCGCCTTTCGCGAACAGTTCCCAGCGTTCACGAGCACAACCAAATACCCCGATGGGCAACTGTCGGGGTATTTTACTATGGCGACTGCGTACATTTTCCCGAGCGATTGGGGCGGCATGAGCGGGGCGCAACTGCAACTCGCCCTTGACTTGATGACCGCTCACCTTGCGTGGCTCAATCAGCTCATCGTTGCGGGCAACACCAGCGCAGCGCCGGTTGCCGGGGCCACTATCGACAAGGTATCGGTTAGCCTGGTGCCGCCTGAGAGCAAGAGCGCTTGGGCCTACTGGCTTAACACCACGCCATACGGCAAGCAACTGTTGGCCTTGCTGCGCATTCTGTCGCGGGGTGGCGGTATCGTCGGTGGAGCGCCTGAGGGCTTGGCGTTCCGGGGTGTCTTCGGTGTTCCTCGTGGTCGGATGCGCTTACGGTGATCGTTAGCAGAGGGGCGGGGGTTGGGCGCCAGGTACTGGCCAAGAGGCTTGCCGAGCTTCAAAGCAAGCAGGCTGCGGTTGGCTGGTTCTCGACTGCCAAATACCCTGACAGCAACGTACCGGTTGCATACGCTGCGGTCATTGCTGAGTTTGGTAACCCTGAGAACGGGCAACCCCCGCGTTCCTTTGTGCGCGCAACGCAGACCGAGAAACAGAAGGGGTGGAGCGTTCTCATAGCCAAGGGTTCGAAGTCGGTGATGGACGGCAAGCACACCGCGACCAACATGTACGACCTTGTTGGGTTACAGATAGCCGGCGACATTCGCAAGACCCTGGCAACCGCCGAGTTCGAAAAGCTCGCAGACTCAACTGTTGCAGCTCGGGCAAGGAAGCGGGGGCTCAGTGTTGAGGAAGTGAACAAAGACCCGTTGCACGACACTGGCTATATGCAGACCAGTTTGACCAACCAGACCACAGCTAAGGATGCAGCGCTATGAGCGTACCCGGCAGCAACCTTTTATCCATCGCGCTCACGGTCATCACACCCCAGCAGATAGCGCTGAGCCGAGCCACAGCCCGCGTGGAGAACGCTATCGGTGAATGGGTGACCACGTATGCCGCGCAGGCGCCTGTTGAGGGCTCATGGCAGCCGGT
>Ga0065715_10000485_pt1 | contig 21974 bp, 23 predicted proteins | sample MisBulReplicate1_FD_59102 | JGI IMG/M metagenome (GOLD analysis project Ga0065715, IMG submission 59102) | Miscanthus rhizosphere microbial communities from Kellogg Biological Station, MSU, sample Bulk Soil Replicate 1 : eDNA_1 v2 (version 2) | ecosystem: Host-associated > Plants > Roots >...
CAAAAACATTCTTGAGCCTTACGAAAAAATGTTCCCCAGATCAAGGCAGCCTCCTATTAAGGAACAATCATCTTATCATATACCTAGTTCCATTCTGGATGTTACTCAAGCAAATCTGCTAAATATTCAAGTCTAATATTGACTCGCTATTAATTTAGTCCCTATAAAGGTACAAATTCGTTTTGCTATACATTAATTACGAATTGGTGTCCCGATTAGACATAGGATAAACCGTCTGCAATAACCGAAAAATTCTTTTTACCTTTTGAATTTCATTCCATCTCTAGCAAAGATGGAAGATTACGTCTCACCTTATCGATGTCTGATAATAAAAATGCTATAATATTTCAATTAGACATATAATCATAATTTAACTATCTGCAACAGCATTTTTTAGAATTTCAAAATATTTAGTAGGTACTATAGTTCCGTCTGGGGTAACTACTATTAAGTTAAAATCTGCTGTGGTGTCCGGTATAAAATTCCAATTCCAGAACGCCCAGCCCCATACACCAATGTCCTTGAATCGACTTAACATTATGAGAGCATCAGTTTGATTTAGATCACTGACAGATGCGTTTATTTCTTTGACCTCTTGCGTTCCGGCGATAGAACGTTCCTCACGTGATACGTCATTCCATTCTCCAATGTACAGTGGTATTCCATTTGTTTTGGCAGATTTTGCAAGTAAGTTGAGCTTTGCAGCTTGGTAGCTGCCAGGCGTAGGTATGCCATACATGGATATCTTAAAGACCATATTTTCTTTATTTTCCGGGAGCATTTTTGCGATGTTTTCAGATGTCATGTTTAATTTAGGATTTTGAAACTGCACAGGGATAGTCATATCAACTACTAGTGTCTTATTCGTCTCTTTCCTGAGTTCGTTTGTCACGAAGTTATTGTACTTACCGATTTTAGGCCACTGGTCTGAGCTATGGATTTGGGGTTCATTTAGAATCTCATAACCTAAAGTGCTTGGATGGGATTCTACTGTTTTTATTACTCTCTTGAGGAATTCTATTTGAAGCGTCCAACCGTCGATTCCCTGTGCATTGGTTATGTTATGACTCCACCAATTAGTCCACCATTTGTAGGCAGAAGGATTCGTAGGTCCTCCGCCAGACCCATATGGGTAGCTAACCTTATTGTTAAAAAGCGATGGAGGAAAACCTGTACCCTTTAGAGGATCAAGCCAACTTGAAGTGTGGTATTGATGATTATCATAAATAACATGCAGTCCCGATTTATCTGCAAGGGAGGCCACTGATTCGAGTTCATCAATAAATGATATAGGATCATTTTCAAATGCTTCCCAATAAAGTACATATCGGATGTGATTCATGCCAACAGATGTGATTAATTTGAAACTGTCATTGTAATAATTTTCAGGAAAGTGAAATTGTGACATTTTATTATGAATAGTGCTAGTATACAAACCCTTCATATCAACTCCCATATATGGAATATGAGTAACGAGTTTTGTTTGTCCACTCACCTTATTAAATGGCCAAAATTCACCATGATAAATTGCATTAGAGATTATGAGAATTAGAACGGTAACATAGACGACGTGTTTGTTCACTAAGAATTTGCACGATGAATAACATTGATCAATCAAGAGTTGGAACAAGTTATACTTCTTGTAAATATAAACATGGTGTCTGAACATTGCAAGTCAGGTCTACTTTTATTATCTGTCAAGTTACAAATGGAACTAGAACCGAATTTCGGCGCTATATTCAATTTTAACAAAAAAATTGTGCTGATCAGTTATACAATATTTGTCACATATTCTTCTGGATAGGTGACAGTATTCATGGAAGGTATTGTGGATTGGGGTGTTAGAGGGATCGGGGACTGGGTAAGTCTTTGAACTATGATGAAACGTTGATCAGTTCATTTCTGTATTATCCTTCGCATTCATCCTCCTTAGTCGTTCCTCTAGCTTCTCGAATGAATGATCGTAAGTTACCTTCAATTGATTTAGGCTGTCTAGGTTATCACTATTTTTGTCTAATTTTTCAATATTATTTCTAAGTTCTTGAAGCATATTAAACACCAATTTATTAAGACCGTACAAATCTCGAATATTTCGGGTCAGCATGATTAATTCCAACTGTAAAGGTTCCTCAGGAGACTTATTTCTATCTGATTCAAGACTCTCGATGCGTTCTTGCAGCCCCAATAGTTTTTTATTAAACTCAGAATTTATCTCGTCTTTACTCATCTTTGTCCACTGTTCCATGTTCGTATATATGAATTCTTAAGTCCTGTAGTCTTCCATTATAAAAAAGAGATATATTCAAATTCTCAAATTTTTATCATTCGTGTCAACAAATTAACATTCCTAATCCCAGTAACTATTATGAATTCAGCTTATGGTTAGTTGCATAATTTTCATATTCAATATAAATTGTAGCTCTTTGTATATCTTATACAATTAATTAAATGTCTAACGTTCCAAAAGTGAGGCCGGATCTCGATTGATATGTCCTTATTGGAAACGCTAAGGTGAAAGAAAATACAAGATACTAAATAATTTCCATTGAATGATAATATGTGTATAATTGAAGAACTAGAAGCTGAATCCGAAAGTTGATCTAGAATTTGATTGTTATTTACTTATTAATAAGTTGGTTCCTAGAATAATAGTATGAATCATCGTCAGTATCGTAATAGAGAAGAAATAATCGGATCGATTCTTGAATCTGCTGATAAACCGGAGGGAATGTCAAAGACCAGGATTATGTTCAATTGTTTTCTTTCTTATACCCAATTGACAGAATATCTTGATCATTTAGTTATTAGTGGTTTATTGGAAAATGATAATGTGGGTAAATCGTATAAAACAACATCAAAGGGATTGGACTTTTTAGATCTCTACAACAAAATGGAAGCAATCGCAAAAGCTCCCTAACTACATATTTTCGTTAAAGTGATACTGCCAGGATTAGGAAAATCTATGATGCTGACCAAATTTTGCGTCTTTATGAGATAATTCGATATGGGGGGTTCGTACCATCGGAAGCAACCTTCATCTTTACATACAATTGCGGTTATCTGTAACATGCTAGATCAAGGTATATCTGAAGAAGAGATACGGAAAACTTTGGACCCTGATGGAGAGTTTGCTCCAGACTTTCTTGCATTTTATATCCAATTTGCCACTGAAAACAATTGGCTAATCCAAGAAAACGGNAAATATTCTATTACTCCCACAGGNAGAACTTTCGTGAATGCATTTCTATCAACAAATNAGTTTTAGGCAAACTGTTTCATCATANATTTCTCTAATCATTTGCCCACTACTAAGCACAGGAGTCTCTTTGGTTATATGAATGACTGTTTACTAGGTGTCAGCACAGTTGGCTAAACCAAAAATTGTAATTGATTTAAAGACTTTTATGAACGCAACGGAGAACAGGTAGTCGCAAAAGTTAACTATATCAATTCATGGTTTAAAAGATAAAATCGACAACTTCAGTTTTTGAACAATCGGTTCGAATTGGGGAACTCGTGTTCAGTAGAACATTACTATACTCATTTTATATTATGACGTTACCATGACATAGATACATATGCATTTATTGATTGATAAACATGGTTTTGAGTTATAGTCTACAGGTAATGGTTAAAACTTAGAGATGATTTAACTCAATCGCTTTTTATAATAGATTGCAGATAAGATATCATGAAAGCCCTAATCAAGCAGGGATCTCAAACTGAGTACGAATTTGAAACAGATGGAATTCCAATTTGTGCTTCAAATTTGAGTTCTCCAGTAATAGACAGAACACAATTTATTTCAGAGATTCGATATAAGATAGGCAATAGGTCATATATCGAGAATGCAGACTAAACTAGAAAAGAGGGATCTTGAATTTGAAAACCTGTTAGGTAATTTACTGATTGCGGAATATCAAGTTGAAAAATTGAGGGAAAGAATTAGTCAGAATTTGAGCACGGACTTTTCAAACACGGGTAAGGTTTCTGAAAGTGTTTTCAAATATAAGAACAATTGGTATAGAATTACCCTTAAAGTTGATCAGATAGATTTAAACGGCAAAAACCAAAAATAACATAACTTTACTTCCACTTTTTTCATTAAATGAATTCTATTCAGCCCCAAGTACAGAATGATTCATGAATTTATTTTTTCACACTTGGAAAAGTTAGAAAGCAAGTTTTCATTTTTACATGGTGTCCGACAGTTTACCTTAACACTATCTTAGTAATGTAAAATTTTTCCAGCTCTGCGTTGTTGAACTGTACTGCGAATACTAGATTATAGGTTCCTTTTCTTTCCTTTGTAGGTATATCAGCATCAAAAACAAAACACTTCAAATTCAGTTCCTTGCAGTTATCTACTATATTCTCTAAATCGTAAACCTTTCCAAAATTAATGGCAGATTGTGAAACTTTTATTTTGTCTTTTGTAACAAAAAGGTGAAATACGCCATCGGCTTGTTGACCGATTACTGGGGTTACTCCACCAGTTACATGCAAACCTCTTTTCACAACGACAGTCTGTTGTATTGCGTCTGAATTTTTAACAACAGTTTCACCTTGATTCCCACCTACTATTGCATAATCGACATCAAATTGAAATGTATTCCCTCCTGCCGTGAAAATTACTGCTCTGTCAGGGTCTCCGAATGGAGACGCTCCATAAATCATTTTGTCACTAAGGTGAGAAGGTGCTATCAAGAAGATTGAAAACCAAACCGGCACTATTATTAAATTACATAACTTTCTTAAGGTCAATGGCCTAGTACATATGAATATATTATATAGGCGAATCGGAAAAATTTTCTATTTCTTTGGAGGATTTCAAATTCATATTTTAGGGTTCTCCAATCTGAAGAGAGACATTCCCTTAAATTAGCATTATCTAAACCTCACGCTTATTCTACAGCTCTTGAATTAGCACCTCCGAACATCCTAATCCGCTCGAATCATTACCGAAATTATCATCCAGCAAGTCAAAAATTCCTGATTATGAGGATTTGATTCAATAGTCGGTAGGCAAACACCAATGCACTCAGCATGGATATCTGAAGGATTTCCTAGAATAGAAGCTAACCTAGTGTTGCCAATCTTTTATACCAGTCGACCAATTGAGATGTACTTTGATACATTTTTGATTCAAAACGGGCAATATGTTTCCCTGTTCGATTGATATCATCCATATTTACTAAAACTATTCTATCAACATGGAATGATTTTTCCCCAATGGTAACCTCCTGATTAAGGCAAAAATATGATTCGAAATTAAATAAAACTATGACATCTCTTCAAGATCGGATTTTTCGATAACGCTTCTGCCTTTGTTTTTTATATATCTCCATATTTTGGATGTATCTGGCACGCCCTCCAAGTATAACACAATTTGTCTAGTTTTGAGTAATTCATGATATACCACAGCTTCAACCCCCGCGGCATAGTTTTCGTCCCTATTTGCCTTAGTATCGACAGTACTCGTGAATTCTCTTTTCCTGTCATGCGGAGTATAATCTCTTTTAATAATCTGACCATGATCGTTACGCTTTCCAGTACTATAGTTCTTTCTAATGGTTCGTGCAGCTTCCTTCAATCCACACCATAGTCTAAGAGTAATATTTTTTCTGTCAACGTCACAGTTAATGTCTTCTATTATATTCTTGATAGTCTGATCCCGTTTAAGACATTCAGTAAAACTTTCCTTTTCAGTATTATCCAAAAGAAAAACAGGGAAATTTGGATTCGTCTTCCTAATATCTGAATTTAACTTGACGTCTAAATAAGATACTAGTTCCACGCGCTTAGAACAGCTAATTTTTAACGAATTGGGCAAGGGTGGACTAGATCCACATTGCTCGCTCCAACCATAAAATATAGACATAGTTGGATCGACTAATTTATTTTGTAAATAAGTATAGCATCTCCGACAAACCCTTACGGTGTCATCCATCACTTGTACATCAACGAGATGTTCTGCACGAATTGCGGTATCATGAAGACCGAATTGACAGAAATTCACTTAATAATTATCTCCGACTCTTCCAAAGTCGATACTCTATATTTGGATTTTTAAGTTTTATTTATATATGTCTCATCTCCAACTGACGATAAATTCTGTAATGTCACACTTGATGGTTTATAGACAAAGAAAGTTATTCGACCCTTAAATAATTGAAATATTGTCATGGGGTAAAAGAGAATCGTAGATAGTCGAGTAGGAAAAAGGTTTACTTGGCCCGGATTTTTATGCTTAAATGAAATTAGAAATTACAACTATAAAGAATTTCTCTGCTATCAATTAGCCTGGACATAGATAGGCACATCGAAAACACGGCCATATCTATTAATAGTAACGTTCACTTGGTCATTTTTCCTTTTTTTGGCTAGGTGAGCTGAAAGCTCTGATGGACCACGTATTTTACTATTATTTACCTCTTCTATAATATCACCTCGTCTAATGCCTGCGTAATCAGCAGGACTATTTTGCTCTACGCCTACCACTAAAGCGCCTTCGATAACGGGCAAACCATAGTATTGTGCCAATTGTTGATTTAGTTTGACTATTGCGATGCCCATCCACGGCCTGGTGACTTTTCCATTTTGAATGAGATCCCCAAGTATCGATTTTACAATGTTGATTGGAATAGCAAATCCAATCCCTTGTCCGTAAGGCATCTTTGCAGTATTGATTGCCACAACCTCACCAGCAGTATTTACCAGTGGTCCGCCCGAATTTCCAGGATTTATTGCGGCATCGGTCTGAATTACTTCTAAAATGCCCGACTCAAACTGTATACTTCTTTTCAATGAACTCACAATACCCGATGTAACTGTAGGTCCACCAGACAGTGCGAAGGGATTACCTATTGCAATAACTATCTGCCCTACCTTCAAATTATCGGAATCCCCTAACGGAGCGGGTACAAATCCCTCTGATGAATCTACTCTCACAATAGCCAAGTCACTGGCGTCATCATTTCCAATTAACGTGCCATTACGAGTCTTGCCATCAATTGTCGTGACCTTAAGTCGTTGCGCGTTATCGATTACATGATTATTGGTAAGTACGAGTCCAGCGTTATCAATTACGACTCCTGAACCAACGCCTTCTACTGGAAACAGGTGAAAAAGTTGATCTTGAACCATTCTAACACTGGCGATATTAACAATTGACTTTTCCACTTTTTCCACTGCATTACTTATAAGATCTTCATTAATTGGCGTCAGGCTTCAAACCTCCATACTCACCATTTCCTCCGATTCTACCAAATCAAGAAATAACTTTTTGATCAAAGTCAACTTAACCACATTATATGCGGTTTTAGCATAAATTGACCATGTTATCAAAAGCTGGTCACATGATTGCTAGAACAGCAGAGTAGGTTTTGATCGCGTAAAATTAATTCTTACCGGCCAATGTTTCGAAATTTTAGTTAGTCTTTATCAGACTTTATGACTTGTTCGTAGTTGACCTTACCTTCACGAATAAGTTCAATTCACAATTACAGGGATAACAATCGAAGCATATGGACGTCCATATTACTAAGGCAAATGAGATATTGACGACTTGTAAGCTCGTCGATTTGGACAGGGCTAGAGAACTATAATAATGATGACGATGTTATAGATTATGTAATTTGGGAACTGATATTTGCGCGTATTGCGGAATTAGTATAAGTGGTTTGGAAAAAAAAGATTGGCTTGTATATACCAATTTTCGGCGATACTTGAAAGTTATCGAGAGTCCAACTGACGATCCCTCTCTTGGAATGTTACCAGAACAGTACGTCTGTAGAAAATGTCACGAGAACCTGCTAAAAGACAAAAATGAACCACGCAGTTGTATGGATTTTCAGGATAGGATTTGACTAGTTCAAATTGGGTATAATCCATTTTTGGTTAAGCTCCGATTAGCCAGATCCTGGAATGATAAGTATTTCTAGTTTTGATACAGAACATTTTACCGAAAATGATCATATAAACCATATAGGCGAGGTTCATTCATAATTCATTATTATGTTATCGCAGAAATCTCCGGGCTGGCTTCGAGCGGTACAAATAGGCTTGGGAGCATTGATCATTGCTCTATCAATATTTGCTCTTGCCTCACCTGCAATAACATACATCTCAATAATTTTGATACTAGCTATAGTCCTATTCTTCGTTGGGATTGAAGAGATTATAGTTGGAATTTTTTCACCTGGTAGGTCTAGATGGACGAATATAGGTCTAGGGGTACTTGTCATGATCTTTGCTGGCTTAGCCATCTCATATCCAGCAACAACCGCCCTAATAATAATCATATTTATTGCTGTAGCGTTCCTAATTAATGGTATTGCTAGAATTGTAGAAGGCTTTTCAAGCAGGCATTCTGGTGCGTCACGAGTGTTCCTTATAGGTGTGGGAGCACTTGCCGTAGCCCTTTCTATAGCAGTTTTAGTGTCTCCATTCTTCGGTGCTGCTTTGGCTGGGATTGTAATTGCAGTAGGACTTTTAATAACTGGAATTCAAATGGTTGTTGCAGGATTTAGAGGTCGAAGAGCCTCTGCGCCAGGTACCGACGTTCCTCGTTAATCGTTAGTTAGAATTTGAACTATATAACTGGCAGGATAGTCAGTTTCAATAAAGACAACGGGACAGAGATTGTTCAAATATGTTAATACGGGAGGTATTTTGTCTTTTGGCTAATAGAACCTAATTATTTTTATCTTATCAAAATTTTATCTCAACATACAGGTTATCAGGTTTTCAACCATTTGTCTAACATGCATTACCTCTCAGCATAAATTTCCATAACCCTACGACGATCTAGATTAACATGAAAACCTGTGATAGTAATCAAAAATTGCCAAAATTGTTGCTTATTGTTGTCTTAACATCGATAGGTATCACAGCCAGTGGGATAATGATATCTTCATCTTTTGTCACTCCGGCATATAGCAGTTCCTCTTCTTCTGGATCCCCCTCAAGATCATTATCAGGAACAAATGATGTGTCTATAATCGGCATTAAGAAAGACAAATCATTTGATCCTAACCCAATTGAAATCAAGGCAGGTGATTCAGTTACTTGGACTAACGATGACAACGAAATTCATACAGTCACTTCCGGGAGCAGTGAAGGCCCGACTATGGGGCAAGATTTTGATTCGGGTACATTGGCTTCGGGGAAATCATTTACCCACAAATTCGAAAAAACTGGAACCTTTGAATATTTTTGTTCATTTCATGAATCGATGATTGGAAAAGTTGTCGTAAAATAATTTATAGGAGGTCAGAGATGAGTGAAATTGAATTTTTATAGAGATCATAGAATTTCTGTGACAATATTAGTTGCTGGACTCTTCATTCAAGTTTGGTTGCATGGGTCGGCAGCAGGCTACACTGGCAGTGAAATTAATTTGAAACTAAATAATGCCCAGTTTGTTCCCTTGAATGGAACGTCTAATTATCAAATCAAGGTCAATGTAAATTATACTGTAAGCGAGCCTTCACTCATAGGCAAAAAGATAAATGCTGTTATGAAGGTGCATTCTTCGGATGGATCGATATTAAAGACAACATCTTTCCCTGCGGGGTTTACTGTGAATAAAACGGGTATGACGCAACTACTAACAAATATACCCGTTTCAAGCTCACAAAATATTACAACCGAATCGGTATTCACGGATCTTAATAAGACGAACCTCCTTTCAAATCAGATAGAAACAGTTCCCCCTATATCTCAATCCCACGTTGTAAATTCCTCTGATTTTACTCCAACCGTTGTTACTAACAAAACCTGATTTACGAATGCATCAAAAATTCCATGCGCGATGATTTAGGGTGTTTAAAATCTTTAATAACTATCCTTCTAAAGATTTCATGAATGTCAAGCTTACTGCATTAATTTTGATGGCAGCGCTTCTAGTAAGTAGTTGTGTTCTTAACAATATTACCAAAAGTGGGGCATATGCTAAGGTAAAAGATAAACCTAACAAAGTAAAAACTGACGATAACAAGAAGGATAAAAATGTCAGTCATGAAGCGTTACCATATCTTGGTGTTAATATGAAAGGGTACAACACAGGACTTCCACAGTCTAGAGAAGCATTCAAAAATCCCTTTCCGAGTAATTATTATAAAAGTAGTTTTAAAATACTTTCAAAAGATAAAACCATCGATCATATTCGCTATAGGTTCTACTGGGAATCGTACGTTAGAAATCCGATTGAATTCTTAAAAGAACTGAAACAGGTGGCAAAATTAGCTGACAAGTATGGGATAAAAGTGATTTATGACAATCATCAATTCCATACTTCATCATGGCTCGACGTAAAAAGTGGAACTGGGTTTCCGGCTTATTTGTTTAATGATGCCATTCTCTACAAGCAAGACAGTGGAGGAACACCAAAGTCCGCGGCTGCAGAAAAATGGTGGACCAATTGGTGGAACAGATCAATTAAGAGTATTAATGGTACAGATGGGTGGCGTCTACAATCAGATTTCTTGAAGACCGTGGTAAAGACTGTTGACAAGCACAAGAGTACACTAGGTTATGAAATATTAAGTGAACCTCAAGTTCATAATAAAAATCAGTGGGCGAAGATTGGCAAGTACAATACCTTCATGACAGATGAGCTTCGCAAAATTACAGACAAGACCTTAATCTATAGTATGAATATTCCAATTGATCTGAAAAGCCCGATAAAAGTAAATGCTCAGAATCTAGCTAAAATGGCACCACAGAATAAGATAAATGTGGTATTCAAAATGAGCCTATACGGGATCCCCTCTGGCGGCTATCAGAGTGATAAACTCCAGTTGTTTGAAAATGCAAGCCGGTTAGCCGGGGTTCCATTGTATGTAGGTGAATGGAATAATGTTAAGCGCATTGCTACAACTTCAACTGAGGGCAAGAAGAATTTTGAAATAAGTGCCAACCAGAGTGATATCAGTCAGGCCGATGCTAACACAATATTACAGAATTTCAAGGGAAAGGATCTCTGGGGAATGGCCTATTGGAGTTGGAGTTTTCTATCTGAAAAGACACCCAATTTTAATCTCGTAAAATTTGCTTATGATAAATCAACGGGAGAAGGAAAGCCGANACTTACCAAATACTTTGAGATAATGAAAAATGCGTATTCNGAAGTTTTTCGAAAATCTATGGACCATGGTGCTGGTGAAAAATCTAAAGTTAGTAAGGTTAATTNAAAATAGNAAATTAAGAGCANGAATTTATTGCTCCATACGAAATCGAATTCGAATTCAGAGCGGTATAAAAAAGGATTGAATTATTCATTAATTGGCCAAAAAAGAGTTGGAGCCTATACTATTTAGACACTAACCGGGCGCCGATTATAAAAAGAACCAGTGACACAGTTAAATCAAAAATAGAGTAACTATGGTGGTTTATAAGTCAGTATATTGTTACCAATATGGAATTCTTTTGTTGAATTGATATGACATTAGATACCACTGAACCCGGATATACAACAGAGACCATATGATTTACACTCTGATGAGATTGCCTTGATTTTTCAAAGATGAAATCCGAGCTAGCAATGATTAATAGACCGATGCGGTTGAGTTCATGGCAGATGTGACGACGTGAGATTCAAGAACCATGTCATGAATCAGATCCTCGCTGCATACAAACCAATCTGGTCGCTAAATCATGCCATCTCTCTAATGGGCTGGGACTTTGAAACTTATATGCCTCGGAAAGGCACGGAAGAAAGGGGAGTGGCTGATTCTCAAATTCACATGCTGCATAAGGATCTTCTCCTAAACAAGGATTTTGTTGGTCTTGTAGAGTCAGCGAAGAAACTGGAAAGCCTTAGCGATTTAGAGAAGGGGGTTGTACGAGTACTCAATAGGGAAATAACCAAGCAGATCAAGATACCCAGAGAATTGACACAAGCAGAATCCCTAGTAAGAATAAGGGGCAACATGGCATGGAGGGAGGCGAGAGAAAAGTCTGATTACAAGATGTATGCACCCCATTTGAAGAAGATGATAGATATAAAGAAGAAAATCGCTGAGAAGTTAGGTTATGATAAGCATCCGTATGATGCGCTTTTAGATTCGTTTGAAGAGGAGCTTACTGTAGATGATCTGGATAAAGTATTCGGTGGATTGACTCCGCGTATTCAGAAGATTCTGAAAAAACTCAAAGATTCTGGGAGCCCGTTTTGCAAAGAAAGCAAACTTGGAAAACCAAAGTATGATATCCAAAGAGTTGATGAACTCAATCACGATATTTTGGCTCTCCTGCAATATGACTTGAAACGTTTCAGAATGGATGTATCTACTCATCCTTTCACTGAGACTATGGGCCTCAACGACGTCAGAATAACTACTCGGTATGAGGGGACTGATTTCAAAAAGTCGATATCTAGTACTATTCATGAAGCTGGTCATGCCCTCTATGATCTGCAATGTGATAAGTCATTGTCCGTTACTCCTCTCGAAGGTGGATCTTCGCTTGCGGTACATGAATCTCAGTCAAGGTTTTGGGAGAATATTGTGGGCAGAAGCCTACCTTTTGTTCAATTGATAGCTCCCTTGATTAGGAAGCAAGTAAGTTTTGCAAACCATGCGACAGACGACGAGTTGTATCTGTATTTCAATAATGTCAAGGCTGATTATATACGAGTTGACGCCGATGAAGTTACTTACAATCTCCACATAGCATTAAGATATGAAATAGAGAAAAAAATTCTTGGAGATGAGCTCAACATTTCTGAGATTCCCGAATTCTGGAATGATAGAATGGAGCACCTGCTCGGAGTGAGACCAACTAGGGATTCACAGGGAGTGCTTCAAGATACACATTGGAGCAGTGGCCTCTTTGGTTATTTCCCAACTTACACTTTGGGAAACTTGATTTCAGCTATTATTGCTTCAAAGATGCACAAAGATCTTGGAGATTACGAGGAGGACGTCAAGATGGGTAAATTCAAGCCTATCAAAGAATGGTTAAGATTAAAAATTCATAGGCATGGATCTGTTTATGCACCCAAAGTGCTTCTTAATAATAGCTTAAAGGAAGGCTATAACCCTGATTACTTTGTTACCTACTTAGAGACTAAATACCTAGGGTCCTAATCCTCGGCATATTTTGATTAAAGAGATATTCTAACTCTCATTATACTAATTTTAATGATTCCTTTTGCTAGAAGTGGATTACTTACGTAGATAACCTTTAAAGCATAGTCCCGTCTGACCCATATCAGCACAATATCATATTCATCAGTGATTAATAATACTCTAGTATCTATCTACCTAACTTCTATTGAATCCGCATTGATACCTTTCGTAATAAGCATGTCCCTGACGGCATTTCTATGATCACCTTGTAAAATTACTAGGCCGTTCTTATAAGTACCCCCTGTACCAAGTTTGATTTTGAGTTCTCTAGCAATCGAAGCTGCATCAGTCATAGATTCAAGTCCATTTACGACGGTTGTTGGTTTCTTAAATTTCCTAAATTCCTTTGAGATGATTATCTTGGCTTTTTCTTTATCGAGCTCATGTAAAAAGCCGCTAATAGAGCCCGTATCGTAATAACTTTCCGACACTACAAAATAATATGATGTTTACACTAAAGAAGGTTGCGATCAGATCTAGTCTGGTCTGACGAAGTGAAAGTAGGGAAAGGAATCGTATATAGACAAGATCTGACTAACTCTAAAATGAAAAATTTGTTCTTTGATGGAATGTCTGAATTGTTATTCAAGGAAATCCCCCAATCCCCATTCGTCAGGTCCAGGGTTTTGCTAAATATTGATCAGTTTAATATAGGACAGAGCTATGTGACAGCAAAAATTCTGAATAAATATTCTGACAATGTAACTGTCAATATTCAGGGTGGCCGGCCCGGAATAGAGCTCCAGGAAACCCTTTTTAAGATTAAGGATGAAGAAAGTGGCGCCAAGCTGCAATATGCATACTTGTCAACAAAACTTTTAGATACAAACAAAATATTTGTTAGAAAGTTACCGGTCATCGGTATTAGGGATTGGTTATTAATTTATGAGGACAAATTAGTTGAACTTTCAGTAAAAGATGCTTATGATGAATTGGAAATTGTTGTAGTCTAAATTAATTATATTACAATCCTGCTGGGGCAAATAACTAATAGAACAAAAAACAATTAAGTGAAATTAACAATAGGTGAAAAATTTCCTGTGCGTATTTCTAATATGGTAACGCGTTATTCTTTACACTAGTCAATTTTCCATTGACGTTAATAAATTTTGTATCACATGCTACATTCATTGATTTTCTCATGGGGAAATAAAATCAGTGTGTTATGTAAATTGTATGATTTTGAATTAGTCGGAGTCCTGAATGCCTTTTTCAGTTATCCTGAACTTGACTGATCCGTACTCATGATATGGACTATCTTGTATTACTGCTATTCTGTTCTGACCTGCTTTTCTGAAAAATAATCTGTAGGTAGTTGCGTGTGCCATAATATTCCCTCCACTAACTATGGTAGGATCTCCTGTGAATGTTGAATCCGGATTAGATTGGACTTGGTTTGTTAGAATGAAGGCAATATTGTAAACTTCGGCAAGTCTTGAGAGCCTATGCAATATTGAGTTAAGTCTCTGTTGTCTATCCCAAAGAGTCTGTCTACCGCTAAACTCTGCTCTGTGAAGTGAAATTATGGAATCGATAATCACAAGACTTGCCCTAAGTTCCTCAATATACTTTGCTAGATTTTTAATGACAAATTCGAGATGGCTACTGTTATAGATTTTACATACGAAAACATTAGATAATATTTTTTCAGGATCGGTGTCATACGTACTAGCAATCTGATGGATTCGTTCAGGTCTGAACGTGCCTTCGGTATCCACATAAATAACATTTCCACCTAATCCTCCTTGAGCCTTTGGCAAATTGCCTATCACCGATAGAGTGTGACAAAGTTGGCTCTTGCCAGAGCCAAATTCACCTGCAATTTCAGTAAGGGCCTGAGTTTCGATCCCTCCATTCAACAAGCCATCAAGGCTTTTAGAACCCGTAGTACATCGGAGAATTTCATTTCTTCGTCTCAATACCTCAGTGGCCGAACAAAATTCTCTGCTGATTAGTCCCATGTTACTAAGAGCTTTTCTGGCTTCAATGACAAGAATTGACATTGATTCCAAATTGTCGCCAGACTCTTCTGCCAGCTCCTGGGGTATTGCTACGGCAAGTTCTAGTACTGACTCGATGCCAATTCTATTCAGCTTAGCTATTTGTACGGGCTTAATTCCAGGCAAATCTTCAAGGTGCAGATCTGTGACAGCTTGGGACGACATGATATTATCTACAACTATTGAGATTTTTTTTAACTCATTTAAGGTTGAGAGCTACAATAGTACAGGGGGACCGGGCTACCGACGTGCTCCCAATAGATAGACTTTAAGAATCGTAAACGCACTGGAACCGTCGTGTTTATTTAATTTCGTCAAGACAGTAATAATGTCTATATTTTGCTGAAAACAACGATCGCAGTATTAAATAAGTTTGTGACCCACCATTTAGAGAATTGTACCTCAAGTATTATAAACTACATTTTGAGAATGATAAACAATGGTAACAACCAAGTCTTTGAATATGATAGTGTTAATTTCAGCAGCCTTATCCTTGATGCTTGGGACTTTGGTATCGGGAGGTGTCGTTCTTGCAAAGCAAAAATTTACTGCAAGTCTTTCTGGTAGTAATGAGGTACCGTCAGTAAAAACTAATGCAGGCGGCGAGGCAAAATTTACATCAATGAACAATGATACCGGATTGAAGTACAGAGTAAATATTACTGGAATTGCTGATGCGACCGGGGCACATATTCACACGGCAAAGGAAGGTAAAAATGGCGCAGTTGTTGTCGATCTTTTGAAAAATAGCAAGAAAAATAGTAACTCCAATGGAATGATAATTAGAGGAAACATAACTGATTCGTCATTGACAGGTCCTATGAAGGGAAAAACTGTATCAGACTTGATATCTGCTATGAGTAGCGGTGATGCTTACGTAAATGTACACACTCCAAAACATCCAAAAGGCGAGATCAGAGGACAATTAGAAAGCACAAATTCTAGTACTGCGATGACAAATCAGACAAATGCACAAGCGGAGTGATAGTGTCTAAAGCTAGACCTAGTTGACTTAGTCTATTACTTTCCTAGACAACACGCATAACTAAGATTAAATGTTGGACGTTTTAGATTAAGGAGAATAATTTGATTAGTCATTATCCGGGATTGGCTCTTACAATTTTGATTAGCTTAATTGTTACCTTGCTCACATTTGAAAATCAATTGCTGTTCCAGGGTTTCGCGGAGATAAAGTCCAATTTTACTTCAACGCAATGTAGCTCTAATAGTACCTGTATTACTACCACATGCATCAACAATCAACCATGTTACACAGTCAAATCCAATTCAACAAGCAGTACATCCAAAAATGGAAATTCAAATTCAACAGATAATGGTAGTGCACAAAACCAGTTGTCACAGATCCCAAATGACCTCGTATAGGCTCGAAGTTAGTTTTCTAAGGTTGTCAATGCAGTCATACACAATTTGACAGACTTTCTGTCGTTTGAAAATGAACAAGCGTGAGATAATTAAAATTCTCTAAAGGAATGCGCAAGTAACCATTACTCAAATCGATGAATCTCAAACTCCACTCAATAGGATGTGAAGTTTAAAAGACCAATTTATTTTATCGTACCTAGGCAGAGAACCCTTTTAACAGTCAAGGATTATTAAACAATTGAATAAGCATGACGAAGCTCCAGAAAAAGAGTTTGGATAAACCTGATGATGTTTGGACATTCGAGAAGGGAAAACTTGAAGTTGTAGACTTAGGAGACGTTGTAGTTGGTCGTTCAACTCTTGAACCTGGCTGGAGCTGGGAAAAATGCGTTAAACCAGTAGTCAAAACTAATAGTTGCCAAGTCCAACATATTGGCTATATGATATCTGGTAAGATGAAAGTCGTGATGGATGATGGTACGGAACAGGAATATGGTCCGGGTGATGTTAGATTTATCCCCCCGGGCCATAATGCATGGGTTTTAGGTAATGAGCCTGTAGTAAATATTGACTTTATGGGAATAAAGGACTTTTCAAAACTTCCTTAGGTTGGATTTTAACTTGATTTGTTTCGATTGATCTAATAATTATTGTTGCCCTACTACAACGATTGCCTTAACATCTTTACTCTAGGCCCTCTATTCTGATTAGTAACACTGAACCGCACTTTCTACTCAATTCAACAACACTATTGGTATCCTAATTCTAAACTCATAGCTAGATCATAATATTCTTTCGCGCTCTCATTATCGCCCAGCTGTTCCAAAGCAGAAGCCTTATTTCGAATGATGTGACTATTTTTGGGATCGAGGTTTAATGCCTTGTCAAAGAATAATACGGCTTGGTTGAAATTACCCATGTAGCCTTGGATAACACCTTTACCGTCTAATGCGTTCACATGATTAGGATCTCTTTTTAATATTTCATTGTAGCAATAGTCTGCCTCCCGATATTGTTGTAAGGAAACGTGAGCAAATGACTTGTCCTGCCACAAATTGATATTATCAGGAGACATTTTCAGAGCCCTCTCGTAAAGTGGAATTGCTTCCTCGAATTTATTCAGATGCAGATATACTACTGCCTTGTTAACCCAACCAGGCAGAAAGTCAGGATCCACTTGTATTATCCTGTCATATGAGTCTGAGGCTTTATCATATTCTTTCATGGCTGCATAAGCGTTCCCCCTGGCCAATAATACTTGAGTATTATCTGGACGCAGTCTTAATGATTCATCGTAATGTAATATTGCGTCAGGCAATTTATTTTGTCGTTTTAGGACAAATCCCATATTATGCCAAACTGTGGCGTCACTGGGATTCAGGTTCTTTGCTTTACTATAACATTCAATCGCCTCATCTAAGTTATTTAATTCATCGTAAACTGTCCCTAAATTTACCCACCCTTCAAAAATATTGGGATTGGTTTTCGTAACATATTTGAGATATTTTAAAGCCTCATCAATTTTCCCTTGATGATACAAGACGCTTCCAAGATTAATTAGTATGGCAATATTTTCTGGATCCAATTCCAGTGCCTTTTCGTAATACTTTTGGGCCTTGTCAGGCTTGCCCTCTCTTTGAAGTGTGTAGCCCATACTAACCCAGTAGTCCGGACTTGACTCATTATTGGTATTCGTCATTGCTCAACTATGTAGTTAATCCATACTTTGCATACCAGATATATGTGATTTTAGTTTTCGTCTAGAAAAATTGTCCAGTCGCCAGGTTCGTCCCTCAGGAATAGAAAATGAGTTTAAAGATCTAAAGAAATACTTCTTCGCAAACAACTCTCGATGAATTAATCTATTTCAATCGCCCTTCGTTACGCAATTCAGCCAAGATTTTCATTAAGGTATCATAATCTATATCTACTTCGTTTAAGATCTGTTTATGATCAACGACTTTTTGTTTTTTAATATACTTTTCTATCATTTGTCTTTTCCTTTGATATATGCGCTCATGTTTCATTTAGGTTCTAATAAGAAGGCTTAGGCAACTTATTTCTATTTGCCTCATACATCGAACCATACTGATCGAGTCATCTTAAAACAACAAATTTTTGCAGGAAAGGATTATTAAAATTTCTTGACACACCTGAAACGCAACTGTATATCATAGGGATTCGACAAACTATCCAGGACGTGTCTTTATATCATTTCGAATCTTGATGTATTCGTTCTTACTTATCTTTACCTGCTTCCGTCCACAACAGTCGCACACAAAAATTCTTTTGTTCCCAATATCCAAAAAATTAATTCCAATTTCACCTTCAAGAACTACCCTTTGAGTTGGTTTCAAGTATCCCTGATTACAATTAGAACAGAACTCCAGGATCATTATGATTACCAAGGGGATATCCCAAACATAATTTAATTTTTTAAGAAAAGATAAGAATTGAAAGGATATCAACTTTTTCGGGTACGCCACAGGATATTTGAGATTGGAGATTGATCCTGCCGTATCTATTAGTTTTCGCCACCAGTACCTTTTAAACTAAAAACAAACAAATTGATCCACTTAACTTGCATCAATGCTTACATATTATTAAGAGTAAAAGAGCCATAGTTCTATGAATTCGGAATAGTTATATAATGACCATATAGAGATGTTGGTATGCCTACACACGGATCGTTAACAAAGGCAGGTAAAGTTAGAGGTCAAACTCCAAAAATTGAAGGGAAACCTAGATCAAGTCCAATTTCGAAAGTTCGTAATATGAATAATTACATTAAAAGGTTCGAAAAAAGGCGCCCTCCTGGGCAGAAGAAACCAGAGCGTCGTACACGACGCTATTGAATGTAGAAAGGGCAAGGAAAATCATCCATGCCCCACTGCACATACGTCTTATTTTGATTTAGAAAGGCCGTACGATTTTTTTATAGGCAAAGTGGCAGTTGATAATTAATTGATATCATCGCACCTGAAACTGAAATTAATTTTCTAGAATCCCAATTTTGAGACGTCTTAAGCATACTGCAGCCATCTAATTCTTTAAGATTCTAAGAAGTCCTCAAGTAGCGTAATCTATATTGTGCATTATTAATGGACAATATTTGGTAAAGCAGCAAGTAATTATGAATTCAGCTGGATGCTTCATATAGATCATTTATAACTTAATTTCGAGAGGGTATCGTCTTAGTCGTATTCCCTGGGGATAGATGATTTATTATGCTTTTTTGAAAATTTCAGGTTCATTTGTTGTGCGATTAGAGTTTTCAACTTATGAATCCCATAGCCCGTTTTAGCCGATACAATTGCTGGATTATGTACAGTCAGCTCTTTTGCGATTTCATTGATACGCTTCAGTTCTGTGCTATCATTTTTTGTAAAAATTACGACAACTTTATTCCTTTCTACTTTGAGTTCGTCCAATATATCCCAACAGCTCAAATATTTTATCCTGATATCTTCGACAGACTGAGAGGAATCTACCAATAACAGAATCAAATTGGCCGACAAAGATTCCTCCAAAGTAGACTTGAAGGCCTCTATCATGTATGTTGGTAATCTGCTAATAAATCCCACTGTGTCAGTTAAGAGAAGCTTTTCATTGTTAACAAAAAAAGACCTGGTAGTTGTGGAAAGCGTGGTAAACAAGTTAACAGAAATTTCTTTTGTTTCATGTGTGAGTAAATTAAATAGAGTGGTTTTTCCCGAACTTGTATATCCTACGAGAGCAACAACCGGCAAATCATTATTGGATCTTTGAGTGAGATAAAGCTGACGTTTACGTTTAGCTTCTAACAACCTGGTTGAAATGAATCCCATTTGCCTTTTCAGGTCTCGGAATTTTATGTCTACTATGTATTCGCCCCCTCCCCCTTTACCAGGCCTTTCGCCTCCTTTAGCTATCTTTGCCCCTTCCCTTACTCGAGGTAGCTCGTACTTTATTTCAGCGAGCTGAATCTGTAATTTTGCTTCTGTTGTGGTTGCTCGCGAGTAGAAAATGTCTAATATAAGGCGTTCTCGATCGATGACCTTTGATTCTGTAGTCTTTTCTAAATTATACATCTGCCTTGCAGACAAATGATCGTCCACGATAATCAAATATTCAGATTCATTTTCATTCAGGTACTGCTTAATTTCTTCAACTTTTCCCAGTCCCAAACCGAACATCGAGTGATTTAGATATTTTTGAGTAAACGTTTTTACTATTTGATAATCACTAACTGACTCTACCAGGCTTTTTGCTTCTTGTTGCCTGAATTTATCAGGATAGCTAACAAGTATTATGTTCTTTTTAGCCGTTACCCTTTCAACTCCAAAGGAATAAAAGTGTAATCACCCATCCGAATATATTGCGTGGCCACACTGAAAAAATAACTAATTGAAATAAGGAATGAAGATTTGAAAGTGTTCTCGGCTGCGGTAGATGACATTGATAAAAAACTCAACCTTATTGACACCCAGATATGTTCAGAGAATATTCGGTGCTCTTGCTATTATTATAGATAACTGACTAAAAGGAGAGTTAATCATGAATTTAGTCTCTACACTTATCTCATAGTCAGAGTTGTTCCTTGCCCTTATAGAGTTGTCTTATTTAGCAACTTATTCACATCAACAAATTCCACGTGAATCATTGTCACTATGTTTGTGCTATACGAAAAACCTGTGGGTTATTGGGAATCCTGCTTGGAAGGGTATTTTGACAATAATGACTATTAGTACTCAAAATTACTCTACTGATATTGACGTCGCCAAAGGATGGCAAAAAATGATATACAATATTAGTACCAATTTTATATTTTACCGTTTAAGTTAGTCCATTTAGTGCTAGGTCTTAGTAAAGGACGCATTTGTTATCCAGTTAACTCTTCAATCGGAAGAAAACACCCCCTCATGTGATCTAATCTAGAAATTGTTATTACTAACGAAGAGTAATTTGGAAGGTATTATTGCGTCTGTTCAATGTACTTTACGGTCATTGGTCTCGAATCAGTATGGATAGGAGAGATCAACCTTGTTTTTGGATGTATGGACATACGCAAAGGCATTAAAGCAAATCTGGGAGGATTGTGGCCCCCATCATTCTATCTCTATTTTAAGTGGAAAAGCAAACCCATAACGCATGGCTAGAAATGACCTATAACGGCTATTCTACTTCAAGATCTTCGGCCGTAAGTCCATGGATCTTTATAAATCGCAAGAGTGATTCATGGTCGTCAATCTTGTAATAGTGCTTCATACGCTCGAGCGTATCGTCATCATAATGTGAATGTCTTTTCTTGCTTTTGTTCTGCATCATTTATGTAGGATTTCACTAGCTCTTAAATCTTTCATTAATGTGCGATAATAATAATAAGCCTTGCATTTTAAGACCATAATTTCTGAGAATTTAATACTGTACATTGCACTTTATGTGAGTTTCACATCGTTCAACTCAATTTTTCTTGACG
>Ga0065715_10000222_pt1 | contig 21937 bp, 20 predicted proteins | sample MisBulReplicate1_FD_59102 | JGI IMG/M metagenome (GOLD analysis project Ga0065715, IMG submission 59102) | Miscanthus rhizosphere microbial communities from Kellogg Biological Station, MSU, sample Bulk Soil Replicate 1 : eDNA_1 v2 (version 2) | ecosystem: Host-associated > Plants > Roots >...
GCCGATACGATCCCGTTCGATAGCGATGCGCCGATTCGCATTTTGGATCTCGGCGCGGGTTACGGCGCGCTCACCGCTTTCCTGCTAAATCGATTTCCTTACGCCACGGCCATCTGTCAGGACGGATCTCGGGAAATGGCGAAACTCGGTAGCGAGCGGATGGAGAAATTCGTCGGTCGATTCGAATATGTCCTCTGTGATTTCGCCCAAAAAGGCTGGCAGCACTATCTGCAAGGGTCGTTTTCAGCGGTGGTTTCGTCCATCGCCATCCACAATGTGCGCGAGCCGAAATCGATCGAGGCGATCTATCACGATATCTATCCGCTGGTGAAATCAGGCGGCTGTTTCCTCAATTTCGATCGCCCTCGTCCGCCCTGGGAAGATCAGATGGCATGGCTGCGCGATGCCGGTTTCACGCGGGTGAAAATCTTCTGGCGCAGAGAAAATCGTGCGCTCTTTGGCGGTTTCAGGGATAAGTAAAAATGCCCAACCGCTGGATATTGTTTCTGGTTTGTTTCTCGCTTCTGATGAGCGGCAGTTGCCGCGAAAATCAGCGCAGCCGCGCTTCCGCTGACGCGACAAAGTTAAGAATCGTAACCACGGTCGCGCCGATCACCAGCATCGTGGAAAACATTGTGGGGGACAAAGCCGACGTTGCCGGCATTATTCCCGAAGGGATTAACTCTCATACCTTCGAGCCCATCCCATCGGACAGCAAACTCCTGAGCAGCGCTGACCTGATCATCTTCAACGGCCTCGATCTGGAAACGCCGACGCAAAAACTCGCTCAGGCAAACTTGCGCCAAGGCGCAACGATTTACAGTCTCGGCGACAAGACGATTAATAAAGACGAATACATTTTCGACTTCAGCTTTCCCAAGGAGCAGGGTCATCCCAATCCGCACCTTTGGTTGAATCCNCAGTACGCGATCCGCTACGCGGCTCTTGTCCGCGATGAAGTGNTCCGGCTCGACNCGAAAAATCGAGATGCCTACGAGCACAACGCNGCGCAATTTATACAAAAGGCCGAAGCGCTCGATNAGGCGATCCAAGCGGCAACCCAGACAATCCCGCCCAACAATCGCCGGCTGTTAACCTATCACGACTCATGGCCTTACTTTGCGCGGCGCTACGGTTTTCGGGTAATCGGCGCGGTGCAGCCTTCCGATTTCACCGATCCCAGCCCCAGGGAGGTTATGCGGCTCATCGATCAGATTCGCAGGGAAAAAGTTCCTGCCGTGTTTGGCTCCGAGGTGTTCCCAAGCCCGGTGCTGGAGCAGATCGCGCGTGAAGCGAAGAGCCGCTATATAGACAAGCTGCGAGACGATGAACTCCCCGCAAAGCCCGGCGAGCCGCGCCATTCTTATATCGGCATGATGCTCGATAATGTGACGATTATGTTCAAAGCGCTCGGCGGCTCCGGCGAGGCGCTCAAAACCGTTGATCCCGCGCCCGTCGCTGGTGCGCACGCCGACTATCGGCGTAAAACCACTCCGCCTTAGTCCTGATCGTCGCAACTATTATGGCCAATCCGCACGATCATCGACCCGGCGATCCGCACAGCCTGCACCCTTCGGACGCCGAAGAGCGCCTCTGGCACAAGGCCACGGGCGTACCGCTCGTCGACCTAGCGCACGTTAGTAGCCTCTATGGAACGACCGTAGCACTGGAACATGTATCGCTAAAAATTTGGCCCGGCCAATTCATGGCAATCGTCGGCCCCAACGGCGGGGGCAAAACCACGCTGCTACGGACGATTCTCGGCATGGTACCAGCTTCGGCGGGGAAAATTCTGCTGCGCGGACGTCCGCTCACGCGCTCGTCCCTCGATCGCATCGGCTACGTACCGCAGCTCGAAACCATCGATTGGAATTTCCCGATCACCGTCGAGGAAGTGATCACGATGGGGTTTTACGTCAAGAATCGCTGGTTCGGTGGCATCGGTGAANAGGAGAAAAAGAAGCTCGAAAACATCATGGAGCGGCTNAATTTGGCCGGGCTGNGCAAACGTCATATTCGGGAGCTCTCNGGCGGCCAGCAACAGGCGGTCTTCATCGGCCGCGCGCTACTCGGCGACCCCGAGCTCATTCTGCTCGACGAGCCGGCCTCCGGTCTCGACATTCGTTCGCGTGATGACGTCATTCACTTTCTCCACGAGATCAATCATCAGGGCGTCGCCATCGTCCTGACCGCGCACGATTTGAACTGGGTAGCCGCGCATCTGCCCTGGGCGGTTTGCATCAATCATCGGTTGATCGCCGAGGGCCGCCCCAACGAAATCTTCAACGCTAGAGTGCTCCGAGAAGCCTACAGCGGCGAGCTCGTCGTATTCCATCACGACGGTTTGGTGATGATCGGCGAGCGCCCGCACGCGCCGCATACTTGATGGGAACACGTTGATAACGTGACAGCCGCTCACAAACGTCAAAACAGTCGACGGCCTGAACCGTTTCAACTTTTTGAACGATTTGAACGTTTATGTCGATATTAGCTCCCTTCGAATATGAATTTTTCCGTAACGGTTTCGTTGCCGCCCTCGTCATCGGCGCGCTCTGCGGCTTTATCGGCGTGTACGTCGTTTTGCGGCGCATGAGCTACATCGGCCACGGCCTGTCGCACGCGATCTTTGGCGGGGCGGTATTGAGCTACGTCTGGAACGTGAATTTTTTTATCGGCGGCGGAATCTGGGCGTTGCTGTCGGGGATTTTGATCCACGGCATCAGCCGCCGGCGCTGGGTCGGCGCCGATGCGGCCATCGGCGTGGTGACAACCTCGAGCTTCGCGCTTGGGGTCGCGATCATTTCCACCCACCGGAGTTTCACCCGCAATATCGAAGCGGCACTCTTCGGCAACATTCTCGGCATCACACCCCTCGACCTCGGAATTGTTTTAATAATTTCATTGGTCGTCTTCGCAGTGCTTTATCTCATTCGGCGGCCGTTGTTGTTTGCGACCTTCGACCCGGAAGTCGCTTCCGCATACGGAATAGCCACAGGCAAAATCGATTTACTCTTTATCACGCTATTGGCTGTCACCGTTTTAGCGTCTACGCAAATCTTGGGCGTAACTTTGGTGGCGGCGGCAATGGTCATTCCGCCGGTGATCGGCCGTTACTTGACTCAGCGCTTTCAGACTCTTTTAATTGCCTCGCCGCTGCTCGGCGCACTCTGCGGCGCAGTAGGAATGTTTTTGAGCTTCTATTTCGACATCTCGTCGGCTGCCACCATCGTGCTGACAGCAGCAGTGCTATTCATCGCCGTGGAGATTGGTTTGCTGGCGCGTGGTCAAAAACCGCCAACCATTCATGAGCATTGATTCGAGCAAAATCCAAGATCATTTCTAAGCGGCGAACGTCAATGGTCGGCAAACGGTGCAGGAGCTAGAAATATTCCGGCTCAGCTGCGAGATCAGAGCTATTTTTCGTCAAATAGACACAAGGAGGGAAGCATGAAATCGTTAAAAATAGTCTGTGTTCTTGCAATGGTCCTCGCTGTCAGCGGGCTCGCGGCGGCAGCACAGGACAGCCACGAGCACATGCAGGGCATGGATATGCCGGCGAAATCATTCGACAAGGCAATGCCGTCCTCAACCCTGAAACCCGCTCAGGGTGCGAGCGTCAAAATCGTTTCGCCTAAACCAGGACAACTGATCAAAGGAGACTCCGTCCCACTCGAGTTCAAGCTCGTCAAAGGTAAAATCGGCGAGCATGTACACGCTTATGTTGACGGCGAGATGGCGGGCATGTTCAAGGGATCAAAGGGAACCTTGAATGGGCTAAAGCCCGGAACTCATACGCTCGAGCTGCGGGTGACCACGGGCGATCACAATACCGAGCTCAACGCGACCGACAAAGTAAGCTTCACTACCAAGTGACTTAGTGATTCTGCGGTCAAATTCCGCGTCAATACTCCCAATCTAGCGATCATTCGGTTTTTATGTTTAATTCGAACAGACACAGAAGCCAATGAGACAACGAAACTTCGAAGGTTTTTGCCTTTTCCTGGTGCTTTTCATTTCGGTTGGATTGACCGAACTCAATGAGCCGGCGCTCAGTATTAGCGGTTTGGCGCGCGCTCAGGATACGCCTTTCCAAACCAAAAAGATCGTACCCTTTGTGCCCTCGCCCCAAGAAGTGGTCGATAAAATGATCGATATCGCGGGCGTAAAGCAAGGCGATGTCGTCTACGATCTAGGCTCCGGCGATGGCCGGATCGTCATCGCTGCAGCGAAAAAAGGCGCCAAGGCCGTCGGCTTTGAGATCGATGGTGATCTGGTCAAGCAGTCGCGAGAAAATATTCGGGCCGCTGGCGTGCAGGACTCGGCGGAGATTCGCCAGCAGGACATTTTGACCGTCGATCTGAGCCAAGCATCTGTGGTGACCATGTATCTTTTGCCGGACGTGAACTTGAAACTGAAACCCAATCTTCTTAGCCAACTGAAGCCGGGTTCGCGCGTGGTCTCACATTCCTTCGACATGGGCGATTGGAAGCCTGATAAGGCCGAACGCGTCGAGGGCCGCACGATTTATCTCTGGATCATTCCGGCAAAGACACGCTAGATCCCCGACAAGATTGCCGCCGATTCCACTCTGAGTGCAAGAATTGCCCCGGTCCGCTAAAAATTTCTTTCTGCTTCTGCTTACAATCGCCGTTCTGGTTCTGCCGGCCGTTTACGCAATTCAGACCGCGAGCAACAGGCGTCCCGAGCAGCCCATTCAGACACTATCAAGCTATCTCCATTTCCTTTATGCCCGCGATTTTCGTCGAGCCTACCGCTTCATTGCCACCGAAGATCAACGCGTGAAGCCTCTGAACGATTACTTGCGCGAACGCCCGCCGTTTACCGGCTTTACTCTGGAGGTCGCGCGAAAACTTGCTGCGCTTATCGAAATCCGCCCGTTATCGGAGGCGCCGGAGCAAGACCTTAATCGAGTCAAAGTGAATCTCAAGCTTCCGGATGCCAACGTGCTTTCAGGTTTATTACTGGATTGGGACGAATCGCGGCTCAACGCTTTGCCCGCGCCGGAGCAAAAAAAAATTCTTGCAGCGATCGATGAACTTCACCGTCAAGGAAAAATGCCCACCATCGAAGGCGAAGAACAATTTACTCTACTGCGTGAAGACTCCCAATGGCGAATTTCTCTCGACTGGGGAGCCGGAGTCAGGGTGAGTTTCACGACGGTCTTGCCTTTTGAAACCGTCATCTTTGCGGAACCCGTTGTCAAAGAAACCGTTGCCCGTGCCAGTGACGTTTTCACGATCGGCTTCAAGGTTAAAAACCGTACAAATCGCGAGATCGCGACCCGAATCGTGCATCGGATCGAGCCCAAAGAGCTGGCGCAATATTTGGAGCTTGTGCAATGCGCTCTGCTGCTTCCCGTACGCCTTCGTCCCGGCGAAGAACAAGTCTACAACAGCACTTACGTGGTACGAGGCGATCTCCCCGAAGGGACCAAGCGCTTGGACGTGATTTATGAGTTCAAAGTCGACAATTAGACGGAGCTTATTTCTGGCGCTGCTCGCTATCGTCGTGTTCTGCGCGGTCGCCTGGTCGCATGTTCCGATCCCGCCAAAATCGCCGGCTGCTCCCGGAAGGCAAGCAGTAAACATCGCCGTGCCCGATTTCGAGCTCAAAGATCAAGACGGCGAAGTGTTTCATTTCGCTAGTGCACGCGGAGAGGTGGTTCTGATCACCTTCATTTTTACTACCTGCCCGGACGTCTGCCCTTTGCTGACAGCTAAAGTCGCCGCCATCCAGCGAGAGCTCGAGAGACAGAAGATTACAGACTATCACCTGCTGAGCATTACCACCGATCCGGAACGTGACACCCCGACGGCCTTGAAGGCGTATGCCAGTCAGTTCAAAGCAAATACCGGGCATTGGTCTTTTCTCACCGGCAACCGACGAGATCTTGCCAAAGTCTGGAAAGTCTTCGGCCTCAACGTTGTTAAAAACCAGTCCGGCCAAGTCCAGCACACGACATTCACAACTGTGGTAGATCGCCAGGGAAACCGGCGTATCGACTATTATGGTGAGAAGTGGCGCGATGCAGACGTTTTCGCGGACATCCAATGGCTGCGCAGGAATGGCTCGTCACAAAATCCATGAAATTATCAAAACTCCTCGCGTTATTTTTACTCAGTTCTCCGCTGTGGCTGAATAACATTGTTGCGTTCGGCGCCCAAAACGCGCCCGGCATACTGGAGATTCAGCTTAAGGATCACCGGGAAGCGATTGGCGACTTCAGCCAAGTTAAAATTCTGATAGACAAAATTGCGCTTAGCCCGAGACCCGGACTCAAATTTTGGCAAAGCGGATGGCAGGATATCGCTCCGTCGTCCGAGTCGGTCGACTTGACTCAATTTACCGGGAAAAAAGCCGCGCGGATTTTTCGCGGCGAGGTTGGTGCCGGCGCTTTCGACGCGTTTAATATCAAAATCAAAACCATCACCGCCGTCCTCAAAAAAACCCGCGGCAGCGCGTCGATAAAGAATACGGTCGGACCGGTTAAGCTTGCATTTGAAGTACCGGCGCAAGGTGAGACTCTTCTCGTCATCGACCTCGTCGTCACAGATTTCTCCGACCATCCACCGCAGGGCTATGAATTGGGAATTAGGGGTTATGAGCTTTATACCAATGGTAAGCTGGTCGGAAAAATTCCACCGGAATAATCGCGCACCATAACACTCATATCCGCGCAACGGGCGCCTACGGCCGATTCATTGCAGCTTAGGCGCACCGGGCGACACCGGTATATCTCTACACAAAGCTAAATTTTATCGTTAGAATCGTCGCTGCTTGGTCTTTGCAATGTTCGATAGTACAAAAACTCGCTTTCTGCTGCTGGGCGTTGCAGTCGTAGGTTTGGGAGTGATCCTAGGCACGGCGCTTTGGCTGAAACTCGCGCCCCATTCGCGGCTCGGCATTGAGCAAACCGATTCAGCGAACGGCGTGAAGCAGTACGGCTCGGTGCCTGAGTTTACTCTCACGGAACGAGACGGCAGCATCGTCAGCTTGCAACAGCTAAGGGGCAAAATCTGGGTCGCGGATTTCATTTATACGAGCTGTACTGATACCTGTCCCTTGCAAAGCGCCATGATGGCAAAGCTGCAGCAACAATATGCGACGAAGCCGGACTTTCAATTGGTTTCGTTCACCGTCGATCCGGAGCGTGACACCCCGCAGGCGCTCACGAGTTATGCCACGAAATTCCAGGCCGACGGCAAGCGTTGGTACTTTCTCACCGGGCAGAGGGACCGGATCCTACGTCTGGTGGAAGAGGGCTTCCATCTCGCGGTTGCCACTGTGTCAAGCGACGCCGATCCGGCGGGTATCATTGGGCACAGCCCGCGCTTTGTTCTGGTTGACAAGGATGCCCGTATTCGTGGCTATTACGACAGCCAAGAATCGGAAGCGTTCGTCCGGCTCAAGAACGACATCGACTCGTTAGTGAAAGGTTGAGAGAAAATGGCCAATATCAAAAGGGGCAAACAAGCAACACCGGCGGTTACACACAAAGCGCCGAACTGGCCACTATTTGCTCTCGCTCTCATCGGCATGGCACTTTCCGGTTATCTGACCTTCACGGCATGGCAAGGAAAGCTCGTTGCGTTCTGCACCGAGGGCGCCGGCTGTGATGTTGTCCTCAACAGCCGCTGGTCGACGCTTTTCGGTATGCCGACCTCCTTCTGGGGTTTTCTCACATACGCACTGCTCGCCGCCGTCGCTTGGAACAAAAATGCTGCGGATCGCTGGCGCTGGGCTTGGACGATCTCACTCTTTGGCTTGCTTTTCAGTTTGTATCTAACCTCGGTATCCTTGTTCGAACTCAAAGCCACCTGCCCTTACTGTTTGACGTCGCTCGGGCTTATGACAGCGATTTTTATCGTCACCACATTGCAACGGCCGGTCAATCTGCCGAAGTTCTCCTGGGGTCCATGGCTGGGAAAGACCGGTGGCGCAGCCCTGGTTGGGATCATCGCGCTTCACCTCTACTTCGCCAGCTACTGGGGCGAAGCTCAAGGACCGGAGGATCCCTGGGTTCGTGCCTTAGCCGAGCATTTGTCAAGGAGCGATGTCAAATTCTACGGGGCGTCATGGTGCCCACACTGCGCGGAGCAAAAAAAACTTTTTGACGGTTCGGTCAACCGCATTCCCTATGTCGAGTGCAGTCCGGGCGGGCCAAATGCACCGCAGGCGGAAGTCTGCAGCAACAAAAACATTCAAAGTTACCCCACCTGGATCATTGATGGACAGCGCTATACCGGGGTGCAACCATTGGATGCGCTGGCGCAGTTGAGCCATTTTCAATATCAAGAGGAGAAAAGATGAGTTCGCATCGCTTAGCCTGGATTCTAGCAATTTTGGCAGCACTCCCGATGGCGCTCCAAGCGCGATCTGCCTACGCGGACCCGTCAAAATATCCCGAGTTTGCGCAACAGATCCTACCCGACAATATAACGCCGGTATTCATCCATATCGAAGAATTGGTTACGGAATTGAAGTCGGGCGCGAAGCCCCTGATCATCGATGTGCGAAGCGAAGAGGAGTTTCGTGAAGTTCATATTCTTGGCGCAGTCTCGGCGCCGCTCGGCGAATTCAAAAGCTATTTAAAAAGTATCCCGCGCGACCGACCAGTAGTGCTGTATTGAGCATGTCCCCATCACCTGGCCAGTCTGGCTTATGGCATTCTCTACGAAAACGGTTACCGCAATATGAAAGTCCTCGACGAGGGTATCGTCGGCTGGTACGAAAAGCGCTATCCGATGGAAGGCACAAAGGCGGCAGGCTCATAAGTTATGCCGGCCAGGAAAGCTGTGGTTTTGCTCAGCGGCGGCGTCGACTCGGCCACCGCCACCGCCATAGCGAAGCAGCAAGGCTTCGAAGTGCATGCGCTGAGCTTTCTTTATGGACAGCGTCATGAAAGAGAGCTCGAATCTGCCAAACAAATTGCCGCGTTTTTAAACCTTGCCTCCCACCGTGTGATTGCCTTTGACTTGCGCTCCATCGGCGGCTCAGCCCTGACCGATGACATTGAAGTTCCCAAGGGAAGAACTGAGACGGAGATTTCCCGCGGCATCCCCATCACCTACGTGCCAGCGCGAAACACGATCTTCCTCGCATTTGCGTTAGCCCTCGCCGAACGTATCGAAGCTCAGGATATTTTTTTTGGCGCCAACCAGCTCGATTACAGTGGCTACCCGGATTGCCGTGAAGAATTTATCCAAGCCTTCGAAAAAACGGCCAATCTCGCCACCAGAGCCGGCGTAGAAGGAAAAAGCCGTTTAAAGATTCACGCGCCCTTATTGAAGATGAGCAAAGCGGAAATTATTAAGGCGGGGCTCAAGCTCGGCGTTGACTATCGCTTGACATGGAGTTGCTATGACCCTTCGCCACAAGGTTACGCATGCGGCCGATGCGATAGCTGTCAGATCCGTTTGAAAGGCTTCCAAGAAGCAAGCTCGAAAGATCCTATAACCTATGCCGCCTAGATTTTCGGTTTAGGCGCGAGCGCTAACGTCGTCGCCAATTTCTTCTCTCGTCACCATTCTCTTGATCCGCCTCTCCGAATCCAACAGAGGAATCATCTGCAGATTGTAGCGACGAAAAAGACCCAAGAGTTCAGCTGCATCGACATCCTCCGGTGCTGTGATCACGTCCGTGCGCATCACGTCTTGGACTTTTGTGTCGCCGGGTGTAATCAGCAAGTCCCTAAAAGAAACCACTCCTAGCAGTCGTTCTTGGGGATCGGTGACATAGGCGTAGTATGTCATTTGCGCTCGATCCCGTGCATCTCGGCGGAGAAAGCTTACGGCCTCATCGACGGTCATATCCGGTCGCAAACGGACATAGTGTAGATTGATCAAACCCCGTGATTGCTCCTCTACAAAACTCATGAGTCCTTTGACGCCTCTACGGGTCTTGTCATCGAGCAGGGATAGTATTCCAGCACGCTCGGGTTCAGGGAGTTCTTGGATGACATCCAGTGCTTCTTCAGGGGCGAGGAGCCGCATCCAGACGCGTCGCTCGCCGAAGGACAAAGCCGAAATCAGTTGCGCCTTATCCCGTGCGTTCAGGTGGAGAAAGAAATTCTCGGCGTCATCGTGCTCGAGTAGCCTAAAACCTTCAACTCGCTCCGGCACGGAGAGCACGGGCCACGCCTCATAAAGCTCGGTGAGAGCAAAGCTTCTCGCAGCGGTTTTGCCAGGATCGCTCTCTAAATAGAGTTCCGCTGCGTCGTCGTCGTAGGCAAACAGCTCGGCGTCTCGGCCCCACCTTATGGCAATATCGAGTTGCTCTTCCGCTCTGTCGCCGAAATCAGCTTGCAGCTTCTCATGGAAGTAATCCCAAGCCACGCGGTGGTTGTCGTCATGCTGAAGCGTCTCATAGATCCAGGCAATAATGGGCAGCCGCAGAACCCGTCCGGCGATAATCGCTTTGCGGGCGAGGATGGTGGCATCGGCATATGTCCTACCAAGAGGAGTGAGTAGTAGATCGCCTTCGTTCACCGTGATGAAACCGAGAAGCTCTCCCGCCTCGACAATCGGTAAAAGATCATCGAGCTCTAGCACCAGGGCGCCGCTGATCCGGTAGAGGTCGACCCTGCCTCCCTCCTCTTCGAGCTTTTCCAGGAGACCGGCAAGCGCAGTGAGCTCCGCATTGGGCAAGGCTCTGGTTACGCCCGGCTCTCCCGGTTGTGTGCCGAGCGCCTCTTCCTTGGCTTTAGATTCGCCGACGACGGCGGCATACACTTTATCGACAATGTTCTGGAAGGCGGTGTCTTTGCGTTGACGTGGATGATGAAGCTTGATCGGGATTTCCGTTACGATATGTCCAGGGTCTTTCCCATAATCACAATGCGGTCGGCCATCAGCACAGCTTCTTCGATATTGAGGGTGACCATCAAAATCGCCTTCGTCGGAATTTTCTTCTTGAGCCAGAGCTCCATTAGCTCGCCGCGCAGAGACTCGGCGGAAAGCACATCGAGTGCTGAGAATGGTTCATCCAAACAAAGTAATTCCGGCTCGACAGCCATCGCGCGGGCAAAGCCAACCTTTTGGCGCATGCCGCCCGAAAGCTCCCGCGGGTAGGCCGACTCGAAACCATCCAGACCGACAACGTCAATCAGTTTGAGCGCGCGCTCCTTACGTGTTTCAACCGGGATGCCACGGGCCTTTAGCGCGATCTCCACATTTTCCAGTACCGTTAACCAGGGATAAAGCGCAAAAGTTTGAAACACGATCGTGGTGTGAGGGTTGACGCCCCTCAATGGCTGCCCATGATAGGAAACGACGCCGGAAGTCGCGGCGTTCAACCCTGCAATGATCCGCAGTAGTGTGGACTTGCCGCAGCCGGATGGTCCGAGCAAACTGACAAATTCATCGGGACTGATTTGCAGATTAATGTCTTTGACTGCGAGAAATTGCTTCGTCTCCAATCGATAGGCTTTGCTTACGTTCTGGAGTTCTAACAAATGGTTATTGTCGTCAATGGCTGTTGCGGTTTCTATGGCTACTCCGGTGCAATTACTCCATGCGATAACGTTGCTCAGCCAAACGATAGAGCTGACGCCAGAAGGTTCGGTTGATCAAAATAACCGTAAACACTAAAGCCAGCGTTCCGGCCAATAGCGAGGCATAATCTCCGGTGCCGGTCGCCTGCGCAATCAGCGCTCCCACTCCAGTCGTTGCATGGGTCTCGCCGCCAAATTCGACGTGCTCCGCGACAATACTCGCGTTCCAAGCTCCGCCGCTAGCGGTGATCGAGCCCGTGATGATGTAAGGAAACAGCGCTGGGAGAATCAACGTACGCCAGCGATCAAGCAAAGGGAGTCGGAGCATATCCGTCGTATCACGCAAGTCTTTGGGAATGGCGGAGGCTCCGGCGATGACATTGAACAAAAGATACCACTGTGTTCCCATCAGCATGAGTAGCACGGCCGCAATGTTTAAACCCCCTGGTACTTGCAGTAGCGCGATCAGCACAACAGGAAAAAGCGCGGTAGCCGGAATGGACGCAACGACCTGCACGATTGGCTGAAGAACGGTTGCGAGCTTGCGGTTGGTTCCAATAAGAACACCGACGGGAATCGTCCAAACCAACGTAATCGCCAGTGCCACGCTCACACGGGCAAACGTGGCGATGATCCCTTTCCCCAACTCGGCCCAAGCCGAAACAGGGAGCGTAGCCAGGAGGTCTGCTGCCCGATAGCCTCCGTATAGCGCCAACAAGCTAAATCCAGTGAGGATCGCGAGCGCCAGCTTCGAAGGTCTATCCTCGTCGCGCGGCTCCGGCGCTGCGACGATACCGCCAGCACGCCGTTGAAAGGCTCGATCTACCCATTCGCTAAACGGCCGCCACACACGCTCGCCGAATTGCTCAACGATCCAGGATCGTGAAATCAGATCAAGGAACCACGAGCGCGGCGGCTCATCGCCTTCGACCATCTCCACTTTGTTATCGGTCCATGCAATCATCGGCCGCCAGAGCAGTTGATCGAGCAAAACAATCACCAGCACCAAGGCGGTCACGCCTAGAACGACAGCATACAGATTCCCCGTGTTGGCAGCGGTTTGCAAATAGGATCCGATTCCGGGCAAACGAAAATCACGGCTGCCAACATTGAAGATTTCGGAAGCCATGAGAAAAAACCAACCGCCCGACCAGCTCATCATGCTGTTCCACAACAGGCCAATTGCAGCGAATGGTAGTTCAACGATTTTGAACCGGAGCCACGGATTGAAGCGAAACACCGCAGCCGCTTCTCGCATCTCTGTCGGAATCGTGGTCATGGACTGATAAAAGCTGAAGGTCATATTCCATGCCTGCGAGGTGAAAATGAGCACAATCGCTGCAAGTTCGGCGGCGAAAGCTTGTGGGAGGATCGCGCTCAAGCTGAGCAAAACGATGGGCAGAAAAGACAAGATCGGCACGCTCTGTAAAACATCGAGCAGAGGCATGAGCACCGTCCGCGCAGTGCGGTTGCGCGCGGCGGCATAGCCATAAAACAAACTGAATAACAGCGACAAGATGTAAGCGATGGCCATGCGTCCGACTGAAAGCAGGACATACCAAGGCAATGCCGCAGGAGAGAGTGAAATATCTGGGCCGGCGATTACTTGCGGAACATGCAGGGCAAGACGGGCGCCCGCGTAAAGGATCGTCGTAATACCCAAAACGATAACGCCATCGCCGGGTGTAATTGCGGGCCGCTCTGGGAGGGCTGGACTAAATCGAAATTGCCGCATGCTTTAGGGCTCATGGTCGCCGCTCAGAACCCGCGGCGAAACCAAACACGAAATGCGTCAGATATGCGATGTCTCCTCGGTATATGGCTCAACAACGATATTAATCTTATTGTGCTCGAAAATAGGCCTCCTTCTTGGGGCAATGGGCAAAAAATGCTTGTGGACTGCTTTTTTGCGACCACGTGTTCAGAAAGTCACATTGGAATCGTCAAATTCTTGCGGACGTTTGCAACACAGTTTTTCGGCTCGCATTAATTAATGGATGCCCAAATGCATTTAGGCAAATCATTGTCAATTCGCTTCTGGCTTTGGTCCCGCGTCCACTTAATCTATAATAAATTTTTAGGTACCATAACTAATACGCTTAGTTCAGCATGTTGACCGAGCCTTTCACCCCCGAGTTTCTGGCCCAGCTTGAGGCTCTCCGGCTGCGGACACGGAAGGAATTTCTCGGCTCACAGACCGGTAGCTACTCATCACCGAGGCGCGGCACCAGCTTGGAATTTGCCGATTATCGCCGATATGCACCTGGCGACGATCTTCGTTACCTCGACTGGGGCATTTATGCGCGGACCGATCGTCTCTACATCAAAGTCTTTCGCGAGGAAGTCGATCTGTTCGCCTACATATTCATCGATGCAAGCGGGTCAATGGCATTTCCGTCGCCGGAGCAGAAATTTCTGCCCGCCACGTATGTCGCGCTGGCATTGTCCTACGTCATTCTGGCCAACCAGGATCACGTCAAGCTGCATCTGTTGCAGGATTCGAGCGGCCGCGCCTCGCCCTTTTATCGCGGGCGGCGACGCATGACCAACTGTATCGAGTTCGCGACTTCGGCGAGCCCCGCGGGCCTGCTGCAACTTGGGCCTTCTCTCGGCGAGCATCTCAAGCGTCTGCGCCGGCCTGGCAAGGCAATCGTGATTTCCGATTTCCTCATGCCCGCCGCATCCTATCAGCAAGGCTTCAACCTGCTGCGCGCTTTCAATCTAGACATTTCGGCAATTCAGATCTTATCGCGCGTCGAAGTGGATCCGCCGTTTTCTCGCGGGCGCTTGGCCCTGGTCGATAGCGAAACGCAGCGCGAAATCAATTACGAATGGAGTGACGATTCGCGCCGGGAGTATCAGAGTCGGCTCGCTTATCACAATCTGGAAATCCGTAGCTTTTGCCATCAGAGTGGAATCCATTACTCACTCTACGTGACCGACCGTGAGCTGAGCGACTTTATCTTCGCAACCCTACCAGCAACCGGCCTGTTTAAGTAACGATGGAATTTCTAAATCCCACGGCCTTACTCGGCTTCTTAGCGCTCCCCCTCCTGCTGATCCCGTATCTGACCAAAAAGCGTCCCCGCCGGTTGACGTTTTCAAGCTTAATCCTCTTTACACAATCAGGAACGCCCACGAGCCGCGGACCATGGGGACGCATCCATTTGCCGCCGGTTTTCTTCCTTCAGTTGCTGCTCCTGACATTGTTGATTTTGGCCCTGAGCGAGCCGGTTTTTTCAGTCCGTCCGACCAGAATTGCCATTGTGCTGGACAACTCGGCGAGCATGCAGGCTCTCGAAGAGGGCAAAACGAGGTTAACACTGGCGCAACAAAAGGCAGAAAGCCTGACGCAAGAACTCGGTAGCCCCGGTCGAGTCGATATCTATACGACCACGCCGCGACTGCAGAGAGTGAATGCCGAACCGCTAGCGACGGTCCAAGCCAATCGAGTCATTGCCGGTATAAAAGCTTATGATCTTGCCGACGCGCCCATCGATTACGACCAGAGTCTTGGCGCTTTGGCGCACGAGCAGAATTATCAGCGCATCTATCTGATGACGGATCATCCGGCGGGCAGCCAAGGCGCTATAACTCGGGTCATCTCGGTCGGAAAAGCGCGACCTAATCTCGCCATCACTGCCTTCGATGTGCGCCGCTCGTCTATTGCCGCGACCCGTCTCGAAGCAAGCGCGACGATCAGCAATTTTTCCAGCCGTGATGAAAAGCTTCGAGTCGCGCTAAAGGCCAACGGGACAACTCTCACAAGCCGCGATGTCATTACCCGAGCTGGAAATGCGGCCACGGTGGTGTTCGAGGGTTTTGCCGCGCACCCGACCTATGAGGTTGAGATCGAAGGTGCCGACGCTTTACCTCTGGACAACCGGCGCTATGCTGTTGCACCAGCTTCGCGAAATCTTCGCATTCTCGCCATCACACCCCGACCGCAAGCAGCCGCAAGCCTCAAATCCATTCCTGGCGTTACGGTTGACGTCGTTTCTCCGGCCGATTACGAAAAAGCCGTTCGCCGCGACTATGCTTTGGAAGTCTTCCATTTCGCCGCGCCTGCAACATTACCAGATAATCCCAGTCTTTTTATTCTTCCGCCTGAACGCAACTCCATCGTCGAATCCGGTGCTCCTGTCGGGACGGTGCAAGTCTCAAGCTGGCGCGAGCCCCATGAATTGACCCGCTACATAAATTTCAGTCTGTTTCGGCCGACGTACGCGCGGCCGCTGAAGCCCAAAACGGCTGGGGATATCATCATTGATAGTCCGAACGGTCCGTTGGCGTTCGCCCTCGAACACCGCGGTGCTCACTATCTGTTTCTCGGATTTGATCCTTTGCCTTACCTGGGTCGCGAGAATTTGCCGATGTCTATTTTTACTCTAAATCTGCTTGACTGGTTTTTGGATAGCGCCGGAACCAAAGCTCAAGGCACGGCCGAGCCTATCGCGTTCGGCACTGTGGAGGCGGGTGACACTCTTGTGACCCCAGCGGGAAAAAAGATTGCGCTAAACGGTCGCGCCACTGTGTTTCAAGATACCTACGAGCAAGGCCTATATGAATGGCGCCATGGCCGGGAAACGCGCTGGTTCGCGCGCAATCTAGCCGACGAGCAAGAGTCCGACCTGCGGACCCCGAGCCGGATCGACCTCCATGACATCGTCAAAGCGCCGGGAACCTCTTCGGCCATGTTTACTTTCTGGCCCTATCTGCTGATCGCCTCACTGTTATTGTTGTTTTTGGAATGGTTCATCAGTCCCCGTATGAGACGTCTAATGGTACGCCGCCGCACTGTTCAACCGGCCTAAGCTCATGATAAAAATCCCTTCGTTTTCGCAAATTGTATTTGCTAAACCGTATTTTTTTTGGCTGTTGATCGCATTGCCGCTCCTTTGGTTTCGTTTGAGCGACCGCCGATTGGCGATTGTAATCGGCCGCACTCTAATTCTGGCGCTCGTGATTGTAACGCTCGCCGATCCGCAAACCACCGGCGAGGAATCGCACAGCCAGGAGCGGATTTTCGCTTACGATATCTCCAGGAGTATTCCACCGTCGATGCGCGAATGGATGAAAACCACGCGCGCTGCTCCCACGCCCAGTAGCAACGATCGGGTGTTTCTTTTTGGTTCGGCTCCTATTGCGAGTTCAAACGGTCGTGAATTATTGGACGACGCCGCTCAATCACGGTCCGCGGGGGCGGACCCCGACAAAACCAATCTCGAAAACCTTCTCAATTCTGTCTTACAGCTCCCTCCCGCTACTCGAGACCTGTATCTATTTACCGACGGTTGGGAAACGCAAGGAAATGTCGAACGCCTTCTGCCCGCCGCCGCTGCCGCGGGAATCAAGATCTATCCGATAGTGCCAGCGGGCCGTCCGGCGATTCAAAACGTTGCGGTCACTAAAGTGCTGGCGCCCACACAGGGAAACAGCGCCGAAACGTTAAACCTCAAAATAGTTCTCGACAATCAAAATGACCGCACCATATCGGGCACATTGACGCTCGCTCGCAACAGCCAATCCTTCAAGACCGAGGCCGTTAAGCTGACGCCTGGAAGTCAAACTTTCAATTATCAGGTCACACCAGCGGAAGGCGGCCTGACTGCGTTTCAAGCGAGCTTCAGCGCGCGCGATCCAGAGACCGACCGCTACTTGGCAGACGATCACGCCGTCGCATGGGTCAGTATTCGCTCCAGGGCTAAAGCCTTGCTAATCAATGGCCATAGCGGCGCTGGCCGATATCTCGAGGAGATCATCAAGCGCCACGGCCTCGACGTCACGGTGCGCACTCCGGAAACCGCGCCTCCGCCGAACGGCTATAAAGTCCTGGTCTTTAACAACCCAGAACGAGAACGTTTCGCGCCTGGATATCTTGCGGCAGTCGAACGCCACGTGTCGGACGGCAACGGTTTCATGATGCTCGGCAGCGATAATAGCTTTGCGCCCTCAAGTTACCGTCAGACTCCAATCGAAAAAATCCTGCCGGTGGAGCCAAAGGAACCGCCCAAACCGGAAGAGAAAAACCGTGCCGTCGTGTTAGTGATCGATAAATCCGGCAGTATGCGCGATGAAAATAGGATCGTCTATGCCAAGGAAGCTGCCAAAGCTGTCGCAAAGCAATTGCGCGATATCGACTTGCTAGGGGTAATTGGCTTTGACGATAGTCCCTTTGTGGTTGTCTATCTGGAGACAATGGCGCGCCTTCGAAGCGTCATCGGGGCGCAAATCGATCGGCTAAAGCCAGGTGGGCAGACCTATTTTTTGCCCGCGTTGCTGGAAGCCAAGCGGCAGCTTGAGCGCGCAAATGCCTCGCGCAAACATATAATTTTGTTTAGCGATGGAGTCACTCGCGGCAGTCAGGGCGAGTTGGTTGACCTGGTAACCGCAATGAAAAACGACCAAAAGATCACCGTCTCCACAATCGCAATCAGCTCCGAGGCTGATGTCCGGATCATGAAACGTATCAGCCAGTATGGCGGGGGATTATTTCACCATGTGACAGACCCTTCCACTCTCCCACAGATTGTCCTGGACCAGCTGCAGGACAAGTCAAAGGATGAGCCGCAAAACGACGGCCCTTGGACGCCGTATCAGGAACGCGGCTCGGAGCTTCTCGCCGGCTTCGGGGCACGCGCTTACCCATCGGTCCTGGGTTATATGGAAACCGAACTCAAGAAAAACGCCCAAGTGGATCTGACGATCGTCCGACAGGAGCGCCGTTTGCCATTGTTGGCCTCTTGGCGCTATGGCCGCGGCAAATCGATCGCACTGACGACCGATCTGGAAGGCCGTTGGAGCAGAAACTGGATTCAATGGGGTGGCTTGCAGACTTTCTGGGGGCGGCTCCTGGATTGGTTGAGTCCGCTCGAGGAAAACCTGGTTCCGGCCCACGAGGTACGCGTCAATTACGCTGAAACCGGTCCTATCCTCGACCTTTCCATATATGATGAAGTGAGCGCCAACAGCCAGTACAAGTTCGTCGTCAACGGCAAGGGTATCAAACGCGACGGAATCCTCAGACGACTCGCGCCAGGCCATTATCAAACCCCGCTACCAATCTCGCAGACCGGCGACTACCGAATCGATATCATGGAGGATCGAAACGGCCGTCCAATCCCGTTCCCACCCATCGGGTATACGCTTTCCTATGATTTGAGCAGCGAAATACCCCGTCCGGAGTTTAACCATCAACTGTTGACGCGCTTGGCCGAAGCGACGGGAGGTGAGGTCAATCCTAGATCCGTCGAAAGCCAACCCAAGACGACCGTCACGAAAACCTATCAGCCGGTCAAGCAGCCTTTCATTCTATTGGCCCTCTGTCTTTTTTTGGTGGAGATTGCGCTAAGAAAGCTCGCCTACAGCGAACCCGATTAGAATTGCCCTCGGTTTCCAGGAAGTTCCTTCAAATGCTGATGGCCCGATTTTTGGGTTGACAGGGCAAGCGAAAACGGTCTATTAGTTGGAAAGCTTATTGACTATGCGCCTGGATTTACTCAACAATCGGGGCGCGATGCTTGCTCACCCGCAGATCGCGCCGACTAGGGTTTTCACTTCTCATGTCCGAAACCTTTCCTGGCTGGCCACCTTTCTGGCCGTGCTGCTGATCAATTTCGTCCAAGCACACGCAGCAAAGCAAAAGACTGTCCGCAAGGAAACGGCTAAGGCTAAAGCCAACCCCGGACCCGTTTCCAGTCGCCCTAGCACCGCGCGCGAGTCCAAACCGATTTTTCGCTCACCTTTTTCCACGCTCCCGGACCTGTTGGAAAGACGCGAGCACATGACCGACCGCGTACGCGCCGGAGAAACCGTCGCCCAATTTTTAGCGCGCTATGGCCTTTCCCCCGCCGATCGACAGTTATGGAGCCGCTCAATCGGCCGTGATTTGGGTCGACAAACCCTACCGGCAGGTCGTGACATCCACCTCTATTTCGCCAAACCGACGTTTCGCCGGCAACCCCAGCTGATTCCTGGCCAATTGAAAGCCTTGGAATTGGATCAGGACGATGCTTCTACATTGGCATGGGAAAAAGGTGTTCGGGGCATTCTCTTTCAGAAACGCGAAAAGCCCTATGATGTTGAAGTAAAAACCGCCAGTGGCTCGGTCGAGACATCGCTCTTTGAGGATGGTCGGCGGGTCGGCCTGCAGCCTGCGCTGCTTTCCCAATTGGCTGACATCTTTACCTGGGACATAGATATAGAAAAGGACATCCACCAGGGCGATACCTTCAAGATTCTCTACGAAGAGCGTAGCCGGAAAGGGCAGGCGAAATCGGCACTGCGCATTTTAGCTGCCGAGCTCATCAATGCCGGCCAAAAGCTGACCGCGATTTACTTTGAAAAACAACACGGCGAGGGAAATTATTACAATCTTGAGGGTCAAAGCCTCGCCCGATCCTTTTTGCGTTTCCCGCTTGAATTTACCAGCATCACCTCCCACTTCACCGAATCGCGATTTCATCCTATTTTAAAAACCAATCTGCCCCATACCGGCGTCGATTTCGCCGCCCAGCGAGGAACTCCGGTTCGCGCCGTTGGCGATGGCGTGATCGCGGAGGCAGGCTGGAATGGCAGTTACGGCAAAGCGATCGATATTACTCACGACACCACCTACATGAGCCGCTATGCCCATCTCGACAGTTTTGCGCCGGGGATTAAGCCCGGAGCGGCGGTGACCAAGGGACAAATCATCGGCTACGTCGGTTCCACCGGAAGAAGCACCGGTCCTCACTTACATTTCGAGCTTTACAAGGATCAACAATACATTAATCCCCTCAGTGTAGATTTTCCCGCCGAAGAAAGCATCGAGCCCTCCTTGCAGAAGCTCTTCGAAAGCCAGACGCAAACCTACTTGGTCGAGCTTTCCACCTTGCCTCAGTCCTAGTACCCGTTTTGATTGGGCCCTGCGGGGGTGCTCGTTTTCACGAGACCTTCCCCGCTTCGTCAGCGTAGATTTTCCTGGTTCTACTTTTCTGGTATCCAGAGTAAGAGCCACTTGTCATGATAAAAACAGCTGCAATTCTTAGCACTGGCGACGAGCTCACCACCGGCAAAGTCGTTGATACAAACTCGGTGTTCATAGCTGACCGGCTTTTTTCCATCGGCATCAAAGTCGCAGCGGTATTGAAAGTCGGTGATGACCGGGAAAAGTTACTGTGGGCTATGCGGCAAGCCGCTGGTTTAGGGGAGGTCGTGATAGGAACTGGCGGGCTTGGGCCGACGGCGGATGATCTAACGTCAGAGGTAGTTGCGGAGCTCCTTGGCTGCCCACTGGTGCAGAATGAAGAAATTGCCGCGGCGCTGAGAAAACGTTTCGAGGTACGGGGTATCCCGTGGACAGCAAATAATCTTAAGCAGGCGCTGTTTCCTCAGGGAGCAGAAATTCTTCCCAATCCCCTGGGCACTGCGCCAGGATTTCGCGTCAGTCTAGGGGAAAATAAGACTCTCTCATGGCTGTCCGGTGTTCCACAAGAAATGACGGCAATGTTCGATCAAACGGTTATGCCCTGGATTGTTGCGATGCGCGCGGGGCAGGACCAAATATTTTCACAGGCCTTCAAAGTCTATGGCCTTACCGAGTCGAAACTCGATGACCTCGTAAGACCCCTCGGGCTGGAGCTGCCGATCAAACTCTCGTTTCGGGCTCACCATCCGGACTTGACGCTTCGCATAACCGCAAGCGGCGGCGACGAAGAGCAACGGCAATTTCTCGAAGCGTGCAAAAAAATCCGACTGATACTGGGATCCCATATCTACGCTGAAGGCGATACCACCCTGGAGGAACGGGTTGGTCAACTTCTTATTGAACAACATCGGACGCTGTCTTTGGCCGAGTCGTGTACGGGAGGCTTGATTAGTCATCGCATCACGCGCATCGCGGGGAGTTCGGCCTACTATGTGGGAGGCGCTACGTCGTACGCCAATGAGATTAAAATGAAGCTTCTCGGCGTTAGACCGACGACATTGGAGAAACACGGCGCCGTTAGCCGGGAGACCGCCCTCGAGATGTCACGCGGCATTCGTGAGAGAACCGGCGCCGATTTCGGTCTGAGCGTAACCGGCATCGCCGGGCCCAGTGGTGGCACTGCGGAAAAACCTGTAGGCACGGTTTGGATTAGCATTGCACAAGCAAAAAGGCATGAAGCCAGATTGTTCCATTTTCACGGCGATCGCGAGCGCATCATCCGCGCGACTTCGCAGGCTGCTCTGAACTGGCTTCGCCTCGCCCTTTCAGGATAAAATTTGTGATTCGCGCTTTTATTGCCGCCGACCTCGATGATCCTGTGATCGACAAAATTTGTAGCGTCGGAGAAATTTTAAAATCGCGCATAACCGAAATCCGCTGGCTCAGGAAAGAAAACCTTCATCTGACGCTCAAGTTCCTCGGCAATATTGCAGAATCGCAAGTCGAACCTATTGCCA
>Ga0065715_10000240_pt1 | contig 21759 bp, 18 predicted proteins | sample MisBulReplicate1_FD_59102 | JGI IMG/M metagenome (GOLD analysis project Ga0065715, IMG submission 59102) | Miscanthus rhizosphere microbial communities from Kellogg Biological Station, MSU, sample Bulk Soil Replicate 1 : eDNA_1 v2 (version 2) | ecosystem: Host-associated > Plants > Roots >...
TGACTTGTTCATTCCTCGAACGTCGCAAGAGAGAACAAGTCAGGAAGAGGGGCTTGCCCCCGCTGCCGAAGTTTACCAACCTGTCAGAAATGCCAGTTCCCTAATCAATCCCAAATAAGATATTGAAGCTGCGTTTGCAATGATTGGCGCAAATAAGCAGCAAGCTCTTAGTGAGTTGGCGCTTCGACTCGTCTTCGAGCGCTCGCCCGACGCCATTCTTTTGCTCGATGACGGCGTGTTCATTGACTGCAATCAAGCGGCAGTCGAGATGTTGTGCGCCGCCGGGAAAGACGAGCTGCTCTCGCTCTCACCATCTGATCTGTCGCCTACGATTCAGCCTGACGGCACTTCATCCGCGTCCAAAGCACAGCAAATGATCGCCACGGCACTCGAGCGCGGCAGTCATCGCTTCGAGTGGTTGGCAAAACGTCGCAACGGCAGTGAGTTTCCGGTTGAAGTCTTACTGAGTGCAATCCCGTTTCAGGAAAGACAAATACTCTACGTCGTGTGGCGAGACATCAGTCGCCGCAAAGAAGCAGAGCGCGAGCTCTTGAAGTCGCGCGAAGCAGACGATGCTTTCCGCGCCGGCCAGGGGCGAGTGCTCGAAATGATCGCGCGGGGAGCAACGCTTTCCGACGTGCTGGCGAGTCTAGTGACGCTGATCGAGGCTCAGTCGGAAGGAATGATTTGTTCGGTGCTGCAACTCAGTGAGGACGGAAAACACATTCGCCACGGCGCCGCGCCAAACCTGCCGGAGATTTACGTACAAGCTGTTAACGGCGCGCCGATTGGACCAAAGAACGGTTCCTGCGGCACCGCGATGTATCGGGGCCAGCCCGTGATCGTCACGGACATGCTTACCGATCCGTTGTGGGAAGACTATCGCGAGCTCGCGAAACTGTCGGGCTTGCGGGCGTGCTGGTCGACGCCGATCTTTACCGGTCAGGGAAAAGTGTTGGGTTCGTTTGCGATGTATTACCGCCAACCTCAAGCACCGACTGGCTCCGAAGCCCGGCTCACCGAAGTTGCGACTCACATTGCTGGTATCGCGATCGAACACGAGCGTGCCCAGAATGAATTACAGCATACGCGTTCGGAGCTCGCACACGTCGCTCGCGTGACGACAATGGGAGAACTGGCCGCGTCAATTGCTCACGAAGTGAATCAACCGCTCGGTGCGATCGTCGGCAACGCTGACATCTGTCGTAGCTGGCTTCAGGAAAAGGACGTGGATCTCAAGCAGGTAGCCGAAGCACTCGAGGATATTTCCAACGATGGTCATCGCGCCAGCCAGATTATTTCGCGTATTCGTTCGTTGGTGAAAAAGCATGTGCCTGAGAAAGCGCCGCTGAATCTGAGCGATGTCGCGCGCGAGGTCATCGGTCTGGTTGGTCATGANGCGCAAAGAAANCAAGTGANTATTCATTCGCAGCTNGGTGAATCTNTGCCGGCGGTGGAAGCCGACCGCGTGCAGTTGCAGCAAGTATTACTGAACCTTTGTATGAATGGCATCGAAGCCATGCACGAGACAGACGCGAATCAGCGGCAGTTAACTGTGCAGACAGTGGTGTCGAACGGAAGTGTTTTAGCCGCTGTGAGCGATCGAGGGATGGGGATCGAGCTCGCCAAAGCCGAACAGCTATTCAAACCATTCCACACCACGAAAGCGAACGGCATGGGAATGGGTCTCGCGATTAGCCGGTCGATCATTGAATCATTCGGCGGCAAGCTCTGGGCTGAATCCAACGCCGGCGGTGGCGCGATCTTTTCGTTCAGCCTGCCGGCTGGAAGTCAGGAAACGCAATGACGGAAAAACCGCCCGTGGTAATCGTGGTCGATGACGACGACTCGTTCCGCAATTTTCTTTCGCGGCTCGTGAGTACGATCGGTTTGAAGACGGTTCCTTTCGATTCGGCGGAAGCGTTTCTCGCGGCGCCGCCGCCTGACTGTCCGGCGTGCCTTGTACTCGACGTGCAGATGCCCGGTTTGAGTGGTCTGGATTTGCAACGCCAGCTCGCCCGCGGCTCGCGACCGCTTCCGATCGTCTTTACTACCGGTCATGGTGATATTCCGATGACGGTCGAAGCGATGAAGGCCGGTGCGGTGGGTTTCTTCTCGAAACCGTTTCGCAATCAGGACATGATCGATGCGATTAAAGAGGGAATCGCTCGCGACCGCGAAATGCGGAAACAAGTTGAGGAGTTGGCCGAGATTCAGGCGCGCTATGATTCACTGACGAGCCGTGAACGCGAAGTCTTTGCGCTCGTCACCGAAGGATCGCTGAACAAACAAATTGCACATCAACTCGGCACCAGCGAACGCACCGTTAAAGCTCACCGCGCGCAAGTCGTGCAGAAGATGAAGGCCGACTCAGTCGCGGACCTGGTGCGCATGGCCGATCGGCTAAAGATCCGTCCACAGATTTCACAGAAATCTGCGTGATCCGTATTGTACTTTGGTGCAGGTTAGTTGAACTCTCGTACAATTCTGACCTTCCTTTCGTGCTGGTAAACTCAGCGCCAGCATGCCGCAAGCAAACCAATTGATTTCCGTTGTTGACGANGATCCGTCGATGTCNCGCATGTTGTGTCGCGCCATCAAGGCGGCGGGGCTGAGTGTCGATGCGTTTGGTTCGGCNGAGGAATTTCTGGATTCTGACGCGTCTCGGGCGTCTGTTTGCCTGATTCTCGATATGAATTTGCCTGGCATGAGTGGCCTCGAGTTGCAGCAGCGTCTGAATGCATCGAGGCTGGAAGTGCCGATAATTTTCATGTCCGCCCAGGCTGATGAGACAACGCGGCTACGCGCGCTCAAAGCCGGAGCGGTCGGTTTTTTGCGCAAGCCATTCAGTATTGAATCACTGCTCGCGATACTGCACCAAAGTACAGGTTGCGCGAACCAACGTACAATTTTCGAGTCGTAAACAACTTGGTACTCTCCTTTCTGTCAGGAGAAACAAAACAGAAGGAGAGAGGTAAGGACCATGACGACACAGAAACAACTTTCGCACTTGTCATTCGCGGCCATCATTCTGGTATTCGCAGCACTGCCGGCGTTAGCGCAAACCGGATCCGCCGATCAAACCGCCGTGGCCACTACCTCGACTTTGGTTGTGTCTGACCAGTTGGCCGCTCTTCGCAAAGACCGCGTGAGCATTCCGGTCAACAAGTCGCCCATCGCTATTGCGCCGGTTGTTACAGAGAAGCAACAACCTTCGTTTTCGATGACTCAATTTATGAAGTCCGCGACTGCACCGTCCGTGATTAGCGACACCACGACCTTCGAATTCACGAACGTCGAGAAACCGCGCTTCGACGAGGCCTCTTCAAAGACGATCAACTTCGTCCCATCACGCGGACCGAAATTCCCTTGGTAATGTGAAATTTTCAGTTGGGGGCGGCGACGACTGGAGGGCGCGTTCAAAAAGCGGGGAGGCGCCCTTCAGTTTTTTATTCTGTCTCTCCAGCCTCTTTAAGAACCCGTACGACGTCGTCGTGATTATTCTGAACCGCTAACATCAGTGCGGTTTTGCCATCATTGTCTTTCACTTTCAGGTTTGCACCCGCCGCAATCAGCACCCGGCAAATATCATCATGACCAAACCGAGCGGCCTCGAGCAACGGCGTGCTGCCACGCTCGTTGGTGGCATTAACATCCGCGCCCGGCGAAGACACCAACGACTTAACCATGTCCGTATTTCCTTCGATCGTGGCGCGGAACAAAGCGTCGGTCTGCGCATTGTGCGGCGGTGCCCCACGCTGACCGCAGCCTGCGATCAGTAGTGAGATTACGAGCAATATGCCGAGCGCCGTAGGATTTTTCATCTATCAATTACCTCGCTGCTTGATCTCTTGATTTTGACTCAGTTTGATTCAAGCAACTTCCGGACCCTGCCAACGAATTTCTCGGAACTTTGTGCGTACCGTAGCGTCTAATGTGCGTAGCCGAACAATGGTTGATCCACGAGGCAATTACATCGCACCAGCAAGTTTGCTACTTCTGATCTGTGTGTTACTGGCGAGCAACTGCCAGCGACAGACACGAGTCAGTAGTCGCAAACCTGCTGTGCCAGCCAATGCGATTGTTAGACCACTTCAGGACAAGGCCCCACCGCAACTCAGACAAATGCTTGATGGTGCAATCGCCCAGGCCGGTGTGACTACCAGTTATGATCCATCCTACGTCTCACTCGCTTATCCGGGCGGGGACGTGCCGGAACAAACCGGTGTTTGTTCGGACGTCGTGGTTCGTGCGTTTCGTAAAGCCGGTATCGATCTTCAAAAAGAGATTCACGAAGACATGAAAGCGGCGCGCTCTGACTACCCGACAAAATGGGGCGCGACCAGTCTGGATGCGAATATCGATCATCGCCGTGTCTTGAACTTGATGGCTTATTTCAGGCGAAAGGGAAAGTCGTTGCCGATTAGCGACAGCGCCACGGACTATCAACCGGGTGATATTGTCGCCTGGAATTTGGCCAGCGGCATCGACCACATCGGTATCGTGACAAACATATTGTCAGACTCACAGGATCGGTACTTGATCGTTCACAACATCGGCGCCGGCACGCGAGTCGAAGACGTACTCTTTGACTGGACCATCAAGGGCCATTACCGGTTCTTTTAGGCGAAATAGCATTGACACTCTGATCTGCCCTCAGTATAGTGACGCCGCTCAAACTCGTTCATTTCCATCAGGGCTGATTACTCGAAAGAGTCCCTTACGAACCAAAGCCGGGAGTGGTCCAAAACTACGAGGCACCTCATGCCCGTCACAAACACGCCTATGCTGAATCGACGTCACCAACTATATGTTGCCGGGATCCTATTGTTCCTGCTCGCGCTTATCACCGGCATGATCTTTCCTTCGCTGGCAAATCCGCGTATGGGCCTCAGTGCACATCTGGTTGGCCTGCTCGGCGGGTTGTTTTTAGTAGCACTCGGTGTTATCTGGCCCGAGAAAAATCTGCCGCCGAGTCTTGATACCTTAGCCTTCTACCTGGTGATCTTCGGTACTTATGCGAACCTCTGCACGACGTTTCTGGCGGCGACCTTCGGTACGAATCGTTTGACACCGCTGGCAGGCTCCGGACAACTCGCCCGTGATTGGCAGGAAAACATCGTAACGACGGGTCTGGTCCTATCGTCGGTCGCAATGGTGACCGTCTGTCTGCTGGTGCTCTGGGGCTTGCGTCGAGCTCGTAAGCAGTAACCGCCGAAAGTCTTTCATTTTAAATTCCGAATCCACACTCATTCTCTGGCCAACCCACTAGACAGTCTGGGTAGTCCATGTTATGCTGGCCCTAGAACATCTAGGAGGTGTGGTGGTGGGTAAATCAAAAGCGGGCTTACTTCAGGGAACGCTCGATATGTTGATTCTGAAAGCCCTTTCGCTTGGCCCGCTGCATGGCTACGGAGTCGGCCAACGAATTGCACAAATCTCCGACGACACGCTCAAGATCGAGGAGGGTTCGCTGTATCCGGGACTCTACAGGCTAGAGCGGCGCGGATGGATCGAATCAGAGTGGGACGTTTCCGACAACAATCAACGCGCAAAGTTCTACAAGCTGACCCGCTCGGGTCGCAAACAACTGATTATCGAGGAGCAGAATTGGGAGCGCCTGGCCGGCGCGACCATGAAGGCGCTACGCGCAAGCTAGGGGGGTAAAAATATGTCTCGGATTAAAGCCACAGTCCGATTTCTTCACGCCTGGCGACATCCTGATGAGATCGCGCGTGAAGTCGAGGCGGAATTGCGCTTCCATATTGAAATGCGAGCGCGCGCTAACATCGAGGGCGGAATGAGGCCAGACCAGGCGCAACTTGCAGCCCGGCAAAGCTTCGGAGACTTTGACCGAGTCAAAACCGAGTGTTGTGAAATCAGCCGGAGCCATCCGTTAGACTCCACGCCTTTTAAAATGATGCTGCACATTACCCTCGCAGTTCTGTCAGGCCTCGCCGCGCTGTGGGCGGTCAACGTCCCACATCACAACTTCACTGGTGTCATGCGCCAGTTAATCGCCATCGCCGTTTTGGCCTATCTATTCATCGTCGTTCGTCGCGCCAAGTCACAAAGACGCTCCGACACCAATCAGAGTTTGATGAGTGATATGTCGGACGCGTCCTCCGGAAAAATTACGGCCTATGATGAACAGGGGCGCACACCGGTTGAGCGAATCCTCAAGTCTTGATTGTTCGATTGACCGGCTCTTGAACAAACCGAAACCCGAAAAAAAAGACAGCACCATCGCTAACTAGCTACTGAAAGGGGCCGACAATGCGAGTTCGTTATGCATCTCGGATCGTTGCACGTGTGTTTACGCTGTTTGTTTTGACTGCGAGTCTGACAACAAATGTACGCGTATCCGCAACATTGCGCGACTTATATCAGGAGAAAACCGGAACGCTCAACGACCAGCCATCGAGCCCGCGTCTGCTCGCCCTACGCGATCGGATTGCTTCGGGTGATCGGACTGCGCTTGATAAGTTCTGGAAGGAAATTAGCGAACAGGGCGCGCCGATAATTGAGCCTGTTGCAGGGAGCGACCACGACATGCTCGTCACGATGCTTTGGCGAGCCAGGGAAGAGACCAGAAACGTTTTCGTCTTTCGCCTTGGAGACGTCAGTAAGCCGATGACGCGGCTACTCGACACTGACTTGTGGTACAAAACATTCCGGCTTCAGAAGGGCGCGCGCTTCTCCTATCAATTCGCGGCGAACCTGCCCGACCCAAAAGAGTGGGGCGGCGTCACCCGCTTCGGGCAGGTCGTACGGAATGATCCGTTGAATCCCTTCCAGTACGCTCAGCGCAGTGACGAATTAAACCCCTACGAAGTGACTTTCACTTCGGTGGTCGAACTGCCCTCCGCCGAGCCGCAAAGTTGGATTGTCGCCCATCCGAACGTTCCTGCCGGGCGAGTGCAGCGCGACAAATTCACGAGCAAACTCCTCGGCAACGAACGTCCAATTTGGATTTACACTCCGCACGGCTTTTCGGTTAACAAAAAGCCTTACGGCTTGCTGGTACTTACCGACGGCGGTCTTTTCGTGAACACGGCGCGGGTTGCAACTATTCTCGACAACTTGATTGCCGCGGGCCTGATCCCTCCGCTGGTCGCCGTGATGATAGACAATCCTGATCGCTTTCGTGAGTTGTCATGCAATTCATCATTCGCCGACTTTCTTGCCCAGGAAATTGTGCCCTGGGCGCGCGCTAACTACCACGCGACCGACCGTCCTGAGCAGACAATCATCGGCGGCACGAGCCAGGGTGGATTGCAGGCGGCTTTCGTAGGGCTCAAGCACGCGGAGGTTTTCGGCAACGTGCTTTCCCAGTCGGGTTCTTTCTCCTGGAAGCCCGATGGCGAAAAGGAGTGGGAATGGCTGAACCGCCAGTTCGCCGCCAGCCCGCGTCTGCCTTTGCGCTTTTCGTTCGAAGCCGGACTGATGGAAGGAACCTGGTGGTGGCGTGATCTCATGTTGCAGCAACCCGATGCGCCGCCCGCTAATTTGATAGATCCTACACTCCTCGCGGCCAACCGTAATTTGAGAGACACGCTCCAGAGCAAAGGATACTCAGTCCACTACACAGAATTTAATGGGAACCACACTCCGTTCAACTGGAGCGGGACGCTGGCGAGTCATCTGATAGCGCTCGTCGGTATCAAACCTGAGCCGAAGATTTCTGCGGGACCCCGCACTTCGGTCGCGCGATCAATCCCGCGAAAAGCGATCGCGAAACCTGAAATAAAAGTCGCTCCCGCTCTGTTGAAATCTTACGTTGGCAGATACCAACTGGACCCGCAGTTCACGCACGACTTCGTCATCTTTGTAAGCGTTAAGAATGATTCTCTGTGGATCAAGCCTTCATACCTAACGGCGCGACGCGCGATCGCGGAATCTGAGTCGACGTTCTACGACAGCGAGATTCCGGATCTTCACCTCGCCTTCATCAAAGATGAAAAAGGCCACGTCACTGGTTTAACTCTAAATAGTGAGACGGGAGATATTCGGGTTAAGAAGATGCCGCCTCCCATCCCGAGTGTCACCGGCAATACAACCTTTAAGCTCGCGGGGTATACCGACGCCGAGGCTGTGGCTATCTACGGATCGTTCAACAACTGGATCCAGACTAAGAACTACTGCGCGAAAGAAGTTGACGGGTGGGTGTGTCGAGTTGATTTGGCGCCCGGCAAGTACACTTACAAGTTCCTGATAGACGGCGTAGGGCTCAACGATCCGACCAATTCAGCCACCGAAGCTGACGGGCAAGGACGTAGTGATTCGGTAATCATTATCAAGCCAGAATAAACGGTTGCCTTCGGGAAATCAGTTGTTACTGCGCGACGTTTCCAACACGGTGGTCCAGGTAAGACCTCCATTCACGGTGCGATACAGACGGTCAAACCCTAAGAGCCATCCGTGTTTTGAATCGGAGAAGAATACGCGGTAAAAAGCGCTATCCACCGGCGTCGCAGTGCGGTCCCAGTTTTTTCCCCCATCTTTCGTGTGCAGCAGGATCCCCTTCAATTTAGGGGCACTCGGGTTCCGAACTGTCGAGCCTAAGCTTTCCGGTACCTCGAGGCCTGCTGCCCACCCTTCGTTCTTGTTGATAAAGTGCGTTGAGTGAATTTCTGTTCTTCCATTCAGGTCATACAGCTTATTCCACGTATTGCCACCATCGTCAGTTCGTTCCAACGAAGCACCCCACGCCCAGCTCGTGCGTTCATCGAGAGAGTAGACGACTAAAAACTCATTGTTCCTGTTGGTCAACTTCCAATTTCTGCCGCCGTCCACAGTTAGATAAACGCCTAGTTTCGCGGCGACTACTGCGTGTTCAGATCCCGTGAACGAGACCTGCATCAGTGCGTCTGCTTCCTTACTGTCTGCTGTTGTGAAGACCCTTTGCCAATGGGCGCCGCCATCTTCAGTCCGCCAGACTCCAAACACATCAACAAGCCAGCCGTGTTGCTGATCCACGAAATGAAGTTTGCTCAACGATGTGAGCTGAAGATTGGGATTAGCCTGATCGAAATCGGATACTTTCTGCCAACTTTGACCTGCGTCTCTTGTGCGCCACAGCGTTCGTCGGGCGAAGGCAAATCCCGTCTTCGGAGTTACAAAACTAAGCAATGGCCTGCTTCCAAACTTTGTTGCTTGCTTTCGGGGGGACGCACTCTCCCGAACCTCGTAGAGGACCGTGCCCTTTTGGTTGATGGCCCATGCATGTGAGCTGTCGATGAAGGCAACGTCAGCTATTCCCGGCAGGTAAACAGTATCCTCCGTACCAGGCTCTAAATGCGCAGCTTGACCTGATCTGGTCGCACCTTCGCCTCCACATCCCACAATCAATGTGAACACCGAGCTGAGTAGTATCAGGCCCACAAAACCGCATATGGCTCGTGCTGTCCCTGAGTTAATCCCTGGCTGATTCATCGCTATTTCTTTAGGGGAAAACAGTTGTTGATGATGTTCCTGGTCCACTGATTGGAGGTCCCATCATCCCAGTGGTATGCCTCTTTCTCCTAATTTATCATGTCCTGCGGCGGAAGTATTAAGAGCCGGTCTGTCACCTGATGAAATCGAGGCAGTGAAGCAAATCGATCAAGTCGGACTGGAATCATTTGCTTAGCCCAGAGCGAAAAGACAACGCGCATCAAATCATTGACAACACTCAGAAACGGGTGTACACAGTGTCCGTCTCAGTAATTTGAAATTACCAGACTCACTCCTCCCTACGCTGCGCTGCTCTGTTAGTCCTTCCTGTAAGCCAGCTGAAGTGATGCAACCCGACAAAACTTTATCGAGATTTCTTCTAGCCCAGAGTGTCGAAGTCTCGGGAGTTGGAGGTGCGGTTGATGGCTACAGCCGTTACACACACTGCGGTGTGCAAAAACCGGATACTCACAGGACTGCCTCGCGAACAGTATCACCCTCTGTTTTCCAATCTCACGCCCGTGAATCTTCACCATCATCAAGTTCTCTACGATGCCGGCGATGACATCCGCTACGCTTATTTCATCAACGATGGCATGGCTTCCTCAATGTGTATCACTACTGAAGGTAGCAGCATCGAAGTCGGTAACGTAGGCAACGAGGGAATGGTCGGTATTCCCGTACTGCTGAGACATGTGACGTCGCCTCATCAAGTAGTGGTCCTGGTACCAGGCGAAGCATTGGCGGTCACTACAGACATACTTAAAAGAGAGTTCAACAAAGAAGGTGAATTAAAAAACCGGCTGCTCTCTTATACTCAGGCGCTCGTCACTTACATGTCGCAATTAGGGGTCTGCAATCACTTCCACACCGTAGATAAACGTCTTTGCCGCTGGTTACTTCTCAGCCGTCTCCAAATCCAATCACAAAGCTTTCATTTGACACACGATGCTCTTTCCCAGGTGCTGGGCACCGGTCGAACCGGAGTCACGATGGCCGCGAATAAACTGCAAAAGGCCGGACTCATTCAGTATCACCGCGGCCAAATTACGATTCTCAATCGCGCCGGCCTCGAAGCTGCCTGCTGCGATTGCTATAAAATTACGAAAGAGGTCTTCGACTACTCTCTCGGCTCCTGAATGTCCTGCATCACTCCCACCGTTATGTCACCTGTTGACGGTCACCTGTTGACGGTCAACTAGTGACCGACAGTTTAGTTTTCCTTTGATATTCTGCGGCGCGTACAGTAACAACGTAACTTAACTTACCCCCAAGAATTTGCTCTCACTCGGACGGAGGCATGACATGGAGTTAGTCCAAATCGCTCCCCGTTTTCGTTCTAATCAGGAACTCACAAAACGGCAGGAAACTCGCTTCGTTGAATATCCGGATCCAATCAATGTAAATGGATTGCCGTACCTTTCGGAAGGCTTCAACATCCGTCTGAATAGCGGTGACTGGGCAGCACTCTTCCCGCGCCATCATTTAATGTGGGTTTCCCCGGACCTCAACCGAACGAAAGAGTTTCTTAACCTTCAGGCTATCGGCTACGACACGCTCCTCACTGAGCCGATGAAGGAAAGTTTCTCCACCTATTATTCCGCCCCGATTACGCCGAAGTACAACGCGAATCCCCTGCCAAAAGGAGAGGTGCTGGATTCGGCGATCTGTTTCTTACCAACAAATGATTGCAGCTTAGGGTGCAAGTATTGTTTTTCCGGAGCTGCACCTAAGAAATATGGCGCTATCTCATGGGAAATCGCAAAGGCCGCGATAGATCTCGGAACGAGGAATGCGGTGCTGAATCGCATGATAACGGGAAGCGGCACACTCATGGTCCGCTTCTATGGCGGAGGCGAGCCAACTGAGTACTGGGATAGTTTTTCCGGTATTGTTGAATATGCAAGAGCGAGTGCCAAAAAAAATAATGTAGGAATTCACGTAGCCACGATCACCAATGGTCAGATTGATCCCGAACACTACGAATGGTTTCGGAATAACATCGATGAACTGACCCTCTCGATGGATGGCCCACCTGACATTCAGAACGCGCAACGACCTACTGCGACAGGGGAAGACTCCTTTGATAAGACGTGGGCGTTTCTTACCAACATGGACGCCCTTGATGTGAACATTACTGGCATAAGAGTGACGGTAACCGCTGCCACCCTCAATCGAATGGCGGAGATAGCGATATTCTTTTGGGACAACCTCCGCAAGCCATACAACATGCAATTCGAACCGGTCTATTTTTCGGAGGTAGGAAGACAAAACGCTGAGATGCCTGGGGCGCTGGATTTTGTCGAACAGTTTCGACGGGTTGAAGACATGGCCTACCAGCGTCACTTGCGCGGGCTTCGACATGGAACGGTTTCATCGGCTGTACGCCCCTTACAGATTCGCACGGGCTCTTACTGTGATTCGTTGGAAGGGAAAGGACTATTCGTTACACCCGAGGGTTACCTGAGCATCTGTTCCGAAGTTAGCGTGCCCACAGATCCCAGGAAAGACGATTACTTTGTCGGAAAGTACGACTCGGCGACGAAACGATTTCATGTTCCCGAGCAGGGCGCGGCAAACATACGGAAAGGAGTTCCCTGGTGGTGTCGCGGTTGCTTTGCGCAGTTTTCTTGTCGTGGGGGATGTGAGCCGCGATCGCAAAACTCTGATAAGTACATCAGGCGATGGTGGTGCCAGATGGTTAGAGCCAACATTAGGCACACTTGGAGTGATGTGCGACTAGGCAGAATTGGGTCACGAGCACGAATTGGAGACCCGCAGGGTGAAGAGTTGATTTGGCTGCCGATATGGGCATCATCCGCTTCCATGGATTAGATCGAGATGATTTCCTCAACTCACGAATGAGCTATTGCCTGACTGCTGGAACAACTAGATGTTTCTAAAGACTCGGAAAGGAGGTGAGAAATATGTGCTACGAAAAGCCCACCATTGTCACTCTGACATTGGCTGAACTCGAAAACACCCAAATCGTTTCGACGCAGGTCGAGATAGACAATGGGGGATGTCAATGTCAATCTCAATGTCAATGTCAAATGCAATGTCAATGTCAATGCCAACACCAATAGATGGAATAACAAACCACCGGAATAGACCGGATGGTTTCATCCGGTCTATTCGGTCAACCTTGTAGACTGCTACATAGTTCCAAAGGTACATCAATGACGACATACTACCCACTCTGTGCATTGGAAAACTTGCAAGTCGAAGAGGCTGGAGCTGAAGTCATCGTATTCGATTCAAAGACGAAGGTGTTTCACCTGTTGAATACGACGGCGCACAGCATTCTCAAGGCGTGCAACGGCCTGAATACGATCACCGATATTGCTGCCAACATCTCGAATAGTTTCGAGGCTGAAGATTTTGACTCGGTGGTTGCAGACGTCACCGAGACTATTAAATCCTTTGAGTCCAAAGGACTGTTATGGTCCGTGGCCGACGAGGCGCAGCTACCATCCATCGAAGCAGACCACGCTAACAATAGTCTGCTTATTGCATTCACGGTGACTGGCAGCAGCATGTTTCCCGTACTCCTTTCCGAAGATAGGGTGCTCGTCAAGCGCAGCTCATTGGAAGATCTGAATATTGGAGACATCATTGTTTTATTGGACTTGTCAGGCAAACACATAGCACATCGCATAATCTCGATAGACGCGGACTCCACCCCGGCACAGATCACGACAAAAGGTGACGTACATCATGCTCCCGATTCGCCAGTGGGAATCGACCGCGTAGTGGGGAAGGTTGTAGCTGTGCTGCATGAGGGGGAGCCCAGTTGGATTAAAGAGCATGAAAGCTCACCCCGTCCCAGGCAATCTCCGGAAGACAAGCAAATTCGTAAACCGTCGTACAAGGGATTGAAGGTACTTGATCTGCGAGAAGTATCAGTCGAGTCAATTCAGAATATTGAGTCCGTCGACGAGGTGAGCCTTGTCCTGCTCTCACCTGAAAATGCTCACGCGTGGTCCAGCGTAACCGCCACGAATGTAGGGAGTACGTATACCGCGCCGAAGGAATACAGAGTTTACACTGGTCAACCAGAGTTGCTGCCTGAAATGCTCGAGTTTCTGGCTGAACCACTTCGCCTTATCGTATCCGGGCAACTTTTTCTGACCGGCTTTGACCCGCAACAGATATTGGCATCATTCAAAGAACTGATCGTTATTGGAGGAGTGTACGTCAGTTCGGCTGAAGCAAAGTCTGCCGTCGAATCGATCGCTAATATCATCGGCGGTGGAATCTCAATTGTGCCTCAGGAGCACATTCGCTGGCTTGGCGAATCGATTTTGGGGCCGGAGATTCAAAAGGCGCCACTCGTGGCGATCGGTAAGCTCGCTGTCGCGACGGGGCTGCGGGAGATCCCGCAGTGCCTGGCGCTCTTCAGATGAGGGAAGCATCATGGAAACTATTATCAGAGATGTTCCGATCCTTGACTTACGAAAGGTGTCAATCGACGCGATCTCGAGGATCAAATCGGTAGAAAACGTAAAGACTATCGTCTTGAGCCCTGATAACGTGGAAGCGTTCATGAAAGTGCCCAGGGTTGAAGTGCGTTCACATCTTATCGTCCACCCCGATGAGTCGCTCTTTATCGGCCAGATCGAGTTTAACGACAGCTTTCTCTCTCAAATCCCGGAAAATACGAAAGTCGTGATCCTGGGCCATTTGCTTATCGACGGCTTCTCAACAAGTCTGTTCAACGAGCGTGTTCAGAGCCTCAAACAGTACGGGCAAATTTTCTATTCGGACAAAAGGAGTGTAGGCGCGCTACTCGCACGTTTGGAACGACTGCAAGGCCAACTCTTAACAATGAAACCCAACGCGGTTCGATGGATCGGCGCGGTATCCCTGACGGCCAGTAGACTGGCTGGTCTTGCCGGTCAACCAGTGATCAGCATCGGCCCGATAAACATTGATCCCAGCCTCACTCCGGAAGATATAAAGAGCGGCATTAGTTCGATGGTGCACATTGGAGACATCTCGGGGCCGGAAGAAAGTATTTGCGCGCTGCTTTCTGTTTGTGATCGGCATCTGGGAACGTACACCATCAAAGCAGAAGTGGCTCAGCGCGCAGCGGTAGCCTGATCTGTGGCTATAACACACAGGCATGACAACGATTGCTGCATTTTTCTCGGAATCTCGGGAACTTGCGCGGAATGTTCCTGCCTATATCAGCATTCTTCGCATTGTTTCCGCCGGCAGCCGCACGCTGTTTGCCGCGTGCCTCCTGGTTAATGTCCTGCTCGCGCAACTCCCCGCAGTCTTAGCTTACACAAATCAGAACGTTATCGATTCGCTCCTGTCTCAAGGTCGCGCTCCCCATTCAATTGGACCGCTGAAAGCGCCGCTCTTCCTTGGCTGTGTTTATCTTGGCTTTTTGGTGACCCAGTACATTGGTCAAATCGTACTGGTCCACCTTAGCGAAATGCTGACGGAGAGCGGTTCAAAAATTATCCACACCGAGATTATTAAGTCGGCTATTCGGTTGGAAGGACTCTATTACTTTGAGGACCCTGCGTTTCATAACCGGAGGTCACTGCTGGAACGGGATGCGTTGTACATCCCGATGAACATCCTGCGCTTCGCCATCGATATTTCCAGTATAACTGTCACCATCCTCGGAATGGTGCTGCTTCTCTTCATGCTTCATCCACTCATACCGCTTCTAATCATTCTTTCAGGGATACCGGATGTGCTGGCCCAGAAGAAAGCCCATCGACTCATTTATGAAGGAATAAAGGAAACAGCACACGAGGAGCGAAGAAAAGAATATTTTCGCAACGTACTGCTCGAGGAAGAGCATGCAAAGGAAGTCAGGCTCTATAACCTCGCCGGCTTTTTCATAAAGAAATTCAACGACTCGTTCAGGAATGTTCTCGACATCGTTGTGCCCATCAGAAGGCGGCAGATTAGGAACTCGATTCTCAGTCGCCTGTTGCTTTCTCTGGCCACGATCCTTCCTTATCTGTGGACCATCGGGAAGGCAACTCGAGGTGAGATAACGCCGGGGCAGTTGGTCGTGTTTATGACCGCCATCGTGGTAATCCAGCAACAGATGGCAAGGACCGCACAGACAATCGCAGGACATCAGGACGTTATCTACGTGATGAGGGAACTAGCCGCCTGGCTGCGGATGAAACCGGATCTGACGCCGGCGCCGGTAGAAGCCCAGGTAAGGAGAAAGCCCGAGCTGTCGCCGCAAGTCAGGGTTTCGAATCTATGGTTTAGATACCCCGGGTCCGAGCGAGATGTGTTGAAGGGACTGGACCTCGAGATACCGAAAGGGAAGTCGCTGGCGATTGTCGGGAAGAATGGATCGGGAAAGACAACCCTGGTGAAGCTGTTGTGCAGGTTATATGACCCGGCACAGGGGACGATCTATTACGACGGCGCCGACATTCGATTGATGAATCTCGACGACTTGCGAAACTCGATCGCGATCATCTTCCAGGATTTCATTCGTTATCAATTCACGATCAAAGAAAACATCGCGTTGCGAAACGGACAGGCGCTCAATGGAGTGTCTGAAGCTGCCGCGATGGCCGGTGCGTCAGAGTTTATCGAACCATTGCCGCAGGCGTATGACACGCTGTTGGGTAACCAGTTTTCAGGCGGGCGCGAATTATCCGGAGGGCAATGGCAACGAGTGGCTCTCGCGCGAGCTTTCTATCGCAACGCTGGTCTGCTGATCCTGGATGAACCGACTGCCTCACTCGATATCGCCACTGAGGCGCGGATTTATGCTCAGTTCAAAAAGATGACTGAAGGCAAAACGTCGCTGCTCATATCCCATCGACTCTCAACGGTCCGAATCGCCGATCACATTGCCGTGATCGACGACGGCAAGGTAATCGAGCTCGGAGATCACGAAAGCCTGATGGGCCTGGGTGGAATTTACAACGAGATGTTTGTCATGCAGGCAGAGCGCTTTCGGGCTGGTGCTGTGGTTTGACGAAAGAAGCCTATTACCAGGTTAAAAAAACAATGCCTCGTCAATTGCTGACCAAACTCAAAGTGGTCGTTCGTGTCTGGAGTTTTTTTTATAAATACCAGAAGTATGGACTGCTGTGGGGCGTAGCGCTTGTTGCTATCGGTTTGTATCCTGCAATCGCCGCGTGGCTCTCCAAAAAGGTTATCGATTCGATCTTCCAACCGCCTCCAGGGCATCTCGTAAGCTGGCTTCCGGATGCTTTTTTCTTCGGCATTACTTACGGCGTCCTCACACTTATTCACGGAATCATCAGCACTTCTTCCTCGATTGAGCTGGTCACGCTCAAAGACAAGAACACTCGTATTACCGATCAACTGCTGATGGAAAAAGCGGCGAGCACGATCGACGTCGCGGCGTATGCGCTGGCGCAGACCAGAGATCAGATCCGTTTAGCCTCAATGGGCAGCCGTGCGCTGCCGGCTTGTTTCACCGGGAGTATCGAGCTTCTTCAGAACTTCGTGGGCGTGATCAGTTTGTCGATCATTCTCATTCGTTATCATCCACTCGTCGCCGCGATTGTCTTCATTCCCGCGATACCGCTGTTATTCAGTCAAATAAAAATTCGCGCTAACACCTTTGCAGCGCTGGCATACAAGAGCCCGCTGTATCGTCAAATGCGTTACCTGCTGGAGTTGATGCTCGGCAACGCCACCGCCAAGGAGATCAGGATCTATCGCACCGGCAGCTTCTTCCTCGATAAATACACGAAGGCGGCAGACGAGGTTATCAAAACCTCACGTGAGCTACGCTGGAAAGCTACGACAAGTGGCATAGCCCTCGGCTCGCTGGCTGCTGCCGGAATCGGCGGGGCTTACATTTACATCATCTATCTGGCGACCACGAACACGATCGGCATTGGCGACGTGGTGATGTATGGCACCTCAGTGTTCTACGCCGGCGGGTCGATCCGATCCCTGGTCCAAAACGCATCGATGTTGTCGACCCAGGTTCTTTCGGTAGAGAAGTTCTTTTCGTATGTGGATCAACAGCCTGCGGAAACTGCGACGAATAAAGAAAGCGCTGACGCCACCGGAGTTGAGGAGTGGGCGATCGACGAGGTCAGTTATTCATATCCGGAACGAAAAGAGAAAGCACTTGAGAACATAAGCTTCCAGATCAGGTCGAAAGAGAAGGTTGCTATTGTCGGTCTTAACGGCGCCGGCAAGACTACTCTGATGAAACTGATGCTGCGTTTGCTTGAACCCGATAATGGAGCTATTCGCTTTCGTGGCATGAACCTCAAAGCTTGGGATGCGACCACGCTAAGAAAAATCTTTGGCGTTGTATTCCAGGATTTTTCGAAGTTCAAACTCACGCTCTATGAGAATATTGCCCTTGCTCTAAACGGCGGGTCTGCTTCTAATCATCGTGATGCTGTCCTCAGCGCTGCCCGGGTAGCGGGGGTCGACGAGATTGCGAGCCGTGTTCCGCAAGGATACGAAACGCAACTCGGAAAAGAGTTCCTGAATGGCACTGATCTGTCGGGCGGACAGTGGCAACGCATTGCACTGGCAAGAGGGTTTGTCAGGGATGCAGAAGTGATCTTTCTCGACGAACCTACCGCTTCTCTGGATGCGACCACAGAGAAGGTGCTGATCGACCAGCTAATGGTCCTCGCGCAGAACAAGACAGCGCTCATAATATCTCACCGCTTATTTGTGACGCCGATGGTCGATCGGATACTCGTACTAGAGCACGGACGCCTGGTCGAAGAGGGAACTCACCAACAACTCATGAAACAAGACGGCGTCTATGCAGAGATGTTCAAAACTCAGGTGGGAATGTACTGGCCCACGGCCCAGTAGAGGTAACTTATGAATCGAATCTTCGAAACGGCATTACAAGACTTGCGCTATGCCGGACGCATTCTGCGAAAGCACCCTGGATTTTCGCTCGCTATCATACTTACCGCGGCGCTCGGCATCGGCGCCAATGTGACGATCTTCAGTTTCCTCGATGCCGTAATCCTGGAGCCGCTTCCTTACAAAGATCCCGATCGGCTCGTGCGACTTTCGGAAAGTAATCTCGGGCAGAATCAGAATGAATCTCCTGTCTCCGTTCCAAACTTCCAGGACTGGCAACGCCAGCAGTCTTCGTTTGAGGAAGTGTCGGCGCTGGAGTTCGCGACGTTCAATCTCACCGGGAGAGGTGAGCCACAGCGAGTCGCGGCTGCACGCATCAGCGCTAACCTGGTGCCCATGTTGGGAGTCAGCCCTGCGCTCGGGCGGACTTTTGTACCGGAAGAAGAGAAGCCCGGGAAAAATAAGGTGGTGTTGTTGAGCGATGCTCTCTGGCAGAAGCAATTCGGCGGCGATCGATCGATAGTCAATCAAACGATCCAACTGAATGGTGACAGTTATACGGTAGTCGGCGTTATGCCTCCGGGATTCCAATTCACNGTGGCGCGAGAGCTGTGGGTGCCGTTCGTCATCGATCCACAGAAAGAACCCTGGCGCGCCGATCGNACCAATCGCAACCTGTCTGTGTTTGGACGACTCAAANCCGGCGTTACTGTTGGTCAGGCAAACTCAGACATGGAGATTCTTGCTCAGCGACTCGAGCAACAGTTTCCGAAATCGAACACCGGCTGGCGCGTGCGCTTGAATACGTTTTACGAGTGGATAGTCCCGAAAGAAGTGCGCAAGTCGATTGTGGCTTTGTTTGTCGCAGTCAGCTTGTTGTTGTTGATTGCGTGCGTAAACGTGGCGAATCTGCTTCTCGCCAACGCCACGACACGCCAGCAGGAGATGGCTATGCGGGCTGCGTTGGGCGCATCGCCGGCGCGCCTGGTGCGACAACTGATGATCGAGAGCCTGTTGCTGGCAGGCTTGGGTGGCATTCTGGGGCTGGGATTAGCTTTTTGGGCGACGAGACTGATTGCCTCGGCCAAGGGGCTAAATATTACGCGCTTGAGCGAGGCAGGCATAGACGGTTCTGTTGTTGGTTTTACCTTACTCGTCACCATGCTCACCGGTTTGATCTTCGGGCTGGCGCCGGCGTGGTGGGCCTCGCGGGTGAATCTCACCGACAAACTCAAAGAAGGCAGTAGAAGCGATGGTGGCCGGGTGCCGCATCGTTTGCGCAGCGCGTTGGTGGTGGCTGAAGTCACAATGGCCGTGGCGGTGCTGGTTGGCGCAGGATTGTTGGTGAGTATGTTGTCGCGTTTGCGAGCAGTGCCGTTAGGACTTACGCCGGACAATGTTTTTACGATGCAGATTAGTTTGCCTGGATCGAAGTATGGCCAGAAGCAACGTATCGATTTCTTCGATCAACTGCTGGAGCGGTTTCGCGCTGTTCCCGGCGTTGTTGACGCCGCGGCGGCAGAGCAACCTCCGACTACCATTAGTACCTGGAACACGGAAATCGTGCTCGAAGGAGTTGATGCTGCCACGAATACGACTCGCTCGTCGGCCGAAGCACACGCGGTCACGCCGCGTTACTTCCAAACGATGGGCATTCCGTTGTTACAGGGCCAGGACTTTGCGACTCCCTATCGAACTGACCAGCCGCTTGAATTGATCGTTAGCGAAACCTTCGCGCACCGTTATTGGCCGAATGAAAGCGCAGTCGGCAAGCGTTTTCGTGCTGGGCCAAACAATCCGTTTGGCACGATTGTCGGGGTCGTTGGAGATGTGCGTACGCTCAACTCGCAGCAAAGCCCGTCGCCTGCTTTCTACTTCCCGTACGGTTACATTGGCATGCCGGGATTGGTTGTCATGGTGCGTACGTCCGCTCAGCCTGAAAACTTCGCGACGCCGCTTCGCGCTGAAGTACGCCAGATGGACGGCGAGCAGCCTGTTTACAACATGCGTACGATGAATGAGATCATCGCGACCGCTACTGCGCAGCAACGTTTCCAGGCGGTCTTGTCGAGTCTCTTCGCCGTCGTCGCCCTGCTGCTGGTCGCGATCGGGATCTATAGCGTAGTGGCTTACATGGTGAAGCAACGCCGGCGCGAGATTGGCGTTCGGATGGCTGTGGGAGCGAGTACACGCAACATACTAAGGATGGTCATCCTTCAAGGCATGCGCAATGTATTGATTGGTCTTGTGCTCGGACTGGCTCTCTCTTTCGTGCTGACCCGATGGATTGGAAGTTCGATTTTTGGTTTGACGACAACTTCAACGGACGTTCGCATCTATGTGATGGTGGGATTACTGCTCACCGGCGTTGCTCTCGTTGCGTGCTATCTTCCTGCCTGGCGCGCGACAAAGATCGATCCGTCGCGGGCGTTGCGAAGTGAATAGCGTTCACTCCTCTTACTAATGTGTTCGCAATCGTGATGCGTGGAGGTCTACGAATTCATTTTCCGGGCAGCAAATTCCGCTAACAAACAGCAAAATAGGCCAACTAAAGTGAGTTGACATCCAAGTTATTCGGCATACGGTTTAGGGGCTTAATAATCCTAAATCTCCCCCGGCATTTTCGGGTCAACGCTTNGCACTGATTGCGCCAGCGATCGGGCGCTAACCAGTTCGTTCTCGTTNATTTCACGCTTTACCGCTTCTTCNAGCGAATCATTTCNAAGGTTCACCAACCCAATCCTTGGCTCGACTAGTCTGTGCCAAGCATTCTCAAAGGAGAGATCCCCAATGGCTAACATTTCGAAAAGAAACAGGAGGCGCGAGAGGGAGATCAAGAATGCCGCGAAGAACAGGCGCGAGATAATCGCAGCGCGCTTGAGTCGTCGTGACATGATAAAGGCTGGTCTCCTAACTAGCGCCGGTTACCTGATCCACAAAAATGGTTTGAGCGCACGCGCTCAGTTCAGCGGAAGCGACTGCGATCGTAGATGGTGGGATGGATCTGGCGGGAATGGCACGCCCGTAAGCCCGCCAACGACCCCGTTTGTCGAGCCACTGCCCATTCCGCCAATCGCTCAAACAGTCCCAGCGCTTAGCCCCGCGCCAACGGTGGCGCCAAACACTGCCGCCGGCGAGGCGCGAACACGCAACCATCAGGCCTTGACCACTCTTGCGCCGGTCAAGTTTTATGAGGTGCATCAGAGGGAGCAGTTGATCAGTATGCATCCGGAGTTGCCGTTACAGAGACTTTGGACCTTTAACGGCACGGCGCCGGGACAGACCTATGTGGCGCGCTACGGTGAGCCAATTCTGGTTCGTAACTTCAACGATTTGCCTAACGACAATGGAGGCTTTGGTCTGCAATCCGTTTCAACTCACCTCCACAACGGCCACACTCCGTCTGAATCAGATGGTTTCCCGTGCGACTTCTTTGGGCAGACCAAGTGGTACGACCAGCATTATCCGAACGTCCTCGCCGGATTCGCCTCGAGTCATCCGCCGCTGGGGGAC